>ERZ1034363.961-NODE-961-length-17621-cov-6.197674_pt1 | contig 17621 bp, 29 predicted proteins | sample MGYA00520616_ERZ1034363 | MGnify/ENA primary metagenome ERZ1034363 (study PRJEB33736, sample SAMEA104284506) | Azolla filiculoides | biome: Urban; feature: Water surface; material: Ditch water | place: Netherlands | collected 2015-10-28 | depth 0-0.1 m ...
GCTCCAATGTCGTCGTTCATTCGGCACCTCTAACTGCGTATTCGATCAGCTCAAGTCTTGATTTCAGCTCGATGATCTGAATAATGTTGTCGCTATAAACTTGGATGTGCTTTGCGTTCTGTTCGCGTAGCTCTCGGTTCTCAATCTCAAGCCGGTTCATGCGCTGCTGTTCTTTTGCCGTCATCCAACTAGCTCCAAAATTGCTTCCTGTTTATCAATATGCTCGGCAACCTGCCGCATCCTTGCTTCGACTGTCAGCATGGCCTGAGTGAGTAGCTGATGCTGCTTTGCGAGGTAGTCGAGGTTCGCTCTGTCGTTAGCGAGTACGCCGAGGGCCAGGGCTTTCTGTACGCCTTCGGGGGATAGGGTTACTTTCATGCCGCCTCCAATTCGGTATTAGCCATCTCGCAGAAGATTCCGCATTGAATCTCTGGCTCGTCTTGATAGCGCCCAATGCCTTCTGGAAGTTCATCAAGGAAAACCCGCTCACCAGCTACGCGAACCATCCTTGCGCCTAATGCTCTGGAAGCCCCGGCCATGCGCCAGAACTGCATGGGGAAGTCTTTCCTGATCTTGTTCCAGTAACCGGCACCAGTTGCTTTTACGCAGCCGATGCAGTTGCCAGTCAGGATGTTCCCTTCCAAAGTAAACTCTGGTGGGCCACCTTTGACGGTTACGCAAAACACTTCTTCAGATTGCGCAGGAGTGATCGAATCAATGCGCCAAGATTTTGCTTTTGTGCGTTTTGATCCAAACCGTTCTTTGTGGCACTCTCGAACTAGCCACCCCTGTCGAAACGAATCTTTTGGGATGACAAGTTCAGTTAAGGTGGCGTCTTGTTTGTAATTTGTTGACCGCACCATTTCTGGTTTTGCATAAGCCAAAATTCCAATGGACGCACACAGATTAGCGATTGCTTGCATGGTCGATGCTGACTTATTGGATATCGTCAAACCCGACTTTGAAACGCATCCGTCTGATGCAACAAGACCGGCCAAGAACCCAAGCGTGTAGGCTGCATTGCCGGGGTTTGGAAGTTCCTTGAAATAAGCAGGTAGTCCGTTGATGCAATCCCCTGTTGGAGTTTTATCAAAATACTTCACCGCCTCTTTTTTTCCATCGGCAAAATAGGCTCTGGCGTAGTTATTGGCGTATGAATCGCTATACATTTCGCCGTATAGAGTGCCGTCGCCAAAAGTGAAGCCATGCTGGAAACCAATTCGGTCAAACTCCAAACCTTCTGGAGGCAAGTAACTAACCAATGGGCGGTCACCTATCTCTAGCTGGCGCGTTGTTTTCTCAACGACTCCTTGACTGGCATTGACATATTTTGGTACATACCAACGATGGTCTGGCGTTGCGAAAATTGTTTTGCGCCTTACTCCTATTGACAAGTCAATTTTCATCAACGGCTGCGTACCAAAACTCAGAACGTCTGCGTCTTTCCATCCCTGTCTAGTCAGGACTGATACAGTTTTCCCAACTTCATCGCGAAGCGTCTTGACTCCTTGATCGGTAATAAACTCAGTGTTCCCGCTAAAACAATTGTTGTGCTGGTATCCAAGTTTGTACATATCAGGAAGCTCAATTCCGGCGCGTTCAATCATCGCCAGTGCGTTTGAATGACTCAGACCTTTGTCAATCAGCGGTGCGATGCAGTCGATGTTGTTTGCGTCTAGGAACGAGTCGTATCTTTCCTGCTCTTCGGCGCAGTACCCGAATACATGGCGGTCTGTCGGAAGCTCAAACTTCAGCCTGACTTCCTTCTTGAGCAGCATGGTGCAAGGCGCACCAGCCACGCCGCTTATGTACTTGCGCGACTGTATAACCCGATAAATTGATCCGTCGTATTTCTCATGGATCAGGTTGGTGATTGGCATCCCGAACCACTTCTCGCAATCAGCCGCGAATCGGTCATTGTCTGGATGCTCTTCACGAACAATGCAGCGAGCAATAACGACTGGAAGTTTTCCAGCGTTTTCGGTGATTGCCAGCTTTGTAGCTACGGCACTGGCAGCGCCGCATGAGAACCAGCAAATTAGTCTCATAGCTGCACCAGCAACGCACAAAGGGCCAGCAATGCAACTAGGCAACCCGCAGCTACTATCACGTTCGCCGCGTGTATCTCTTTCGCTTCCATGTCTTCTTGAAGCTGTCTTAGTTCTGCGGTGGTCATGCTGCTTTCTCCATAAATGCCGCGCCCCATTGGGTTGCCATTGCATCGGCAATACCGGTGTATGTACGGCTGCGTTCTTTCCATCTGTTAGGGCCGGGTGGCATCCTGTGAATGCGTGCTTCGCGGCCTTCGACAATGTTTGTCGGCGTGATGATTGGCAGGTTCTTCAGCCAAAGGCAGGTCGCCTTGGTTTCACCATGCCCGAACATCCAAGGTTGAATAATCTGGTCAGGTTTTCGATAGAGACTCGACATGACGCATACCGGGTTCTCTATGGCAGTCATCGGTATGTGTTCTGCCTGACGGACGATCTTCATAAAGAACGAGACGCCTGATTGCTGCCGTCCGTCCATCTTCTTTGCCGCAAAGTGACGCGAACCAGAGACAGAAAGGTGTGTACATTCGGGATGGAATATCGCTAAGTCCCACGGATAGTCGATTACGTCAAACAGATCGCCCTTGTAATGTGGCCCCGGCGATTCGGTATCCAGCAGGTCACAACTCATTGCGTCGTGTCCTAGTTTCAGGAAGGCGTCTCGAACCGTTCCTGACGATTCGCAGCCAATTAAGACCTTCACGCCAGCCTCCAGCTATTCCGCATCCGAAGCTCACGCTGCAAGCCGCGCAGCCGGTGAATCTCACGCTTTGCTGTCATGCGTGCTTCGATGATTCGGTTGATGTATGCGGGATCTGTAACGCACTCCGCGCATTCGTCGCAGCCTGCGACGGTGATCTGGAGGCTGTATATCTGGAACCAGATCAGGGCTAGTTTTATTGTGGTCATAATTTCCTCAAGGCAAAAAAGTGCCACCGAGGACTTCCGTCTACTCGGTGGCTAAACCGGCTCAGTGCCGGGAGGGGAGGGTGATACACGGGGCTGGGCTGCATACTTGCAAGTCAATTACCCCCAGAGAGTCCCAGAGGATGCAACCCAGCTTCGTGTATCGCCTGTCTAATTCCAGGCTGCCAAGCGTGCTAGTTACATTGCTATCTGCGTTGTGACGCCCACTTAGGAATGGGCGGAGAAGGAAACTACCGACTAGCGCGGGGTCGTGCATGAAACTGGTTAATCAGACGGCGCTCAAGACTCCAGCTTCTGCCTTGCGTGCTAGGCGCTTCCGTCTGATTACTTAAGCCTGCTGGTTCCTTTTTGATTGAGCCTTTCTGCCATTGGCATATAGGTTGATCTCCAGCAGGCTTATCGATACGTCCTGATTTCCCGCAGACTATCACCTCCTTGTGGGTTGGTTAGTCGGCTCAGGGCGTATCGATAAGCACTACCAAGCACTCAACGATTTCCGATTCGTATTGAGCGGCGCTGCAGACGCGTTTCAACAGGCTTTAGAGTGCTTGGTGGTGCAGCCTCGTTAGAAGCTGCTCCGGCATTGCTTGTGACCCGTCTTCTGCGTTAAGCACTTGGCACACAACTTCATTGGCTTGTCGTTGTCGCATCGGGGCAGGGAGCTTGCCGGTTTGTTGCGGATAGATTTTTAAAGAGCCGGTTCGTTGTTTTGTTCCGTTGAGTTGTACTCTACTCCTATTTTGATAGATGTCAAGCACCGCTCTACTTTTATTTCAAATTTTTTAGAAGGGGATCGATTGGTACTCCCAGTCAGGACAGTCGGTATGCTCCAAGAACTGCACTGGCACTGGTCCGTGCTTCATGCACTCGTTCCTGTTGTACTTCTTGCGGTCACAACTGTGGCAGTTGGTCTTCAACTGCTCCAGATCAGCAAGCTCACGCCTGCAGTAGCTGATCCTGTCATCAAGCGTTGCTCTACTCATTTCGGCTCGACCTCAATGAACATCTGAATGAGAGCCTGGCCGTTCTGCCAGTACATATTTTTCAATATCCCTTGCTTAAGCTCGGTGATTGTCGAGTTGCTTACGTCGCAAGCCTTGGCTATTTCATTTTGCTTGTAGCCATTTGCGACCAGCACTTCAATCATGTGCTTCCAGTTTGGTGTTTTCATGCTGCCTGCTCCCATTCTTGGCTAATAATTTCAGGGTACTTCGATGTCTCATTGACGATGATTGCCGATGGGAAAGCGAACGCATACGGGTGTTCTGAATGTATAAACAGAGCTTCATCAACCGTGTCCGGTGTATTCCCACCGGTTCTTCGATACCACCAGTGACTGGCTCTTGCCCGTGCGTACTGGTTTTCGCTCTCGATGCCGACCCACTCTTTGGCTACCACCCGCAGGCCATGCCAATACTCAACGCGCAGTGATGGTGGTTTGCCGGGCTTGTTGTGCTTGGCGTAGGTGACACGATCGACGGTGTAGCGGGTCAGCGTGGTCTGACCAGACATGATGGCTGCAGCACTTGCTCTGACGCCATGAGGATCTGACTCGGCAATATCGAACGGGGCGCCGCAGTCGATACAGACCCTGGCGCTTACTGAATTGATGCTGCCACAGGTGTCGCACAACTTGACTGGAGCTTCTGAGGCCATCTTGCGCTTTGGGCCGCGACCTTGAATGGCATCAACTGGGCCGAGGTTACTAGTCGTATCCGTGAAATCGAGCCAGAGACAATCTGATTTCCCTCGCGCAGCGGACTCGACAATATTTGCTCCGACAACCCGCATGCCCCGGCCAGCAATCTGTACGTAGAGGACGGGCGACTTGGTGTTCCTGAGCAAGGCAATGCAATCAACTTCAGGCACATCGAAGCCCGTGGTAAGTACGGCGACGTTGCACAGACAGCGCAGACGGCCAGCGCGGAAGTCTTCAATAAGCGAGGCGCGTTCAGCCTTTGGCGTGACAGCACTGACAACCCCTGACGCAATGCCTCGGGCGAGGAGAGCATCTCGAACGTGCTTGGCATGTTCCACGGTGACGCAGAAGACCAGCCAGCGTTTTCTATCTGCTGCGAGTTGTACGATTTCATCACAAGCTGCCTCCACTAGTTCTTCTTTATCTGCGCGTTCTGCTAGTTCGCTGATTTTGTAATCGCCATTAACCACGGCTATTCCCTCGGCGCTGATGACGGTCTTTACTCCACCGGCCTTGAGCGGCGCCAGAAACCCAAGATCGATCAACTCGCGCATGGTCACCTTGGTAGCAACGCCATGAAACAGCGGCGTATCGCCGGCAGTGAGCCACACACCAGATCCACGGAACGGGGTGCCGGTCCATCCGATCACACGGCAGGCCGGGTTGTACTTCTGCAGGCCGGCGATCAGGTTGCGCCACATGCCTTCTTCTTTGGGGTTGATCAGGTGGCACTCATCGCACAGCACCAGATCCACCCGGCCAAGCATATGCGCCTTCTTCTGGATGCTGCCGATGGTGGCGTACAGGATGTCATGGCCAAGGTCAGACTTTCCGACACTGGCGCTATGGACGCCGACAGGAGCCTGCGGCCAGACGGCGCGGAGCTTCTCGAGATTCTGCTCGAGCAATTCCTTTTGATGCACGACAACCAAGATGCGGGTGCCTGGGTACTCGCTCATAGCACGCTGCCCGAGTGCGGCGATCAGCACCGACTTGCCGGCGCCGACTACGGCATTAACGATCGGGTTGCCACTATCATGCTTATGGAACCACTCCCAGAGTTCATCCAGGGCGCGTGATTGGTAGGGGCGGAGGATCATCGCGCACCCCTTGCGCCAGACTCTCCGAACTCAAAACGAGCAGATCTTGCAACATCGACTGCTTTTTTAATCGCGCTCATGCCAATAGTTTCGGAGCAACAAGTCACTACGGCACTCCATAACAAATTGAACACCGGATCTTCCATGTTCTTTCTTGCTTTTTTGAACCCAGACAGTCCCTCAAGGATCTCCATTGCTGCGCTCTCTTCTTCAGAAACCTTCCTGCTACTGTTCTTCCATACTGGAATCATATTGTTAGCGCCAGGATATCCGTATGCCAAATACCCGTGATGCATACCTCCATCAACAAGCATTTCCATCTTTTTTATCTCTTCATGGGTCGGATAGGTTCCCTTGACTTCAACCCAATACCCAGACCCACTGTGCGACGAGAGCATGTCATTCATGCGAACAAAGAAATCAGGCAAATACTTTGTTCCGTCCGATAGCACAAACCCTTCAGGTTCGTATTCCCATGTGGCTCCAATCTCATCGAAGAACACGGCCCATCTGGCTTCTAAGCGAGAACGAAAACGACATCCTTTGTATGATGTTTCAATAGCTTTATTCATTTGAAAAACACCTCAAGTGACTGGTAACAATTCACAAGCTCAGACAAAGTTGATCTGCCTGTCTTGCACATTTCGGCAGCACGCTGTGAGCGTTGCTTGAAGACAACCGCTTCGCCGTGGCTCCATTCGTTGTAGCTTGGCGGCATTTGCAGCGACATCTTGTAGAGTTGCGTCTCAATGATGTCCTTTGATCTGCCGATCAACTGGTTGCTGGGTCTGGTGGTCATGCGTCGAACCTCGTCTCATTGTCATTTTCTGCTTCAAACATTCCATGCCGAAGGTTCTGAATAATCTGGTCGATGTTCTCTTCAGTTATTCCTGTTTCAACTAGATCAAGATATGTGACCGGTCCTTGCATTAGCGCATCAAGGAGAACTCGCTCAAGCGTTCCTTGTTTTGGAATTAGCAGGCTCATGCCGCCACCTTTGCATCAAATGTGTATCGAATGTCCTGCACATCGGGATCACCCAGAGCGCGTTTGTCTTCACAGTCGAATATCTCATCAGACGACAGGTCGCCGTTGTAGAACTCGTTTCCTGTCAGCTTGTTCTTGTACTTGACCCAGTTCTCCTTCTCGCTGGCGTCCGTCATCTCGGCGAACTTCTCCAACAGGATGGGGATGTAGCGGTGGTCACTGCAGGTCTGGACAACATCGCCATGCTTGGCGCACATCCACCCGCTATCCTGAATGTCAGGCGTCGAGTGAGCGCATGTGCGGCAATTAACCTCTGGCGACTTGGTGCCGTGGCACACCGGGCGTGAGTCGCAGAACTTGCACTGGAACCATGACGGGTCTTCGCTGATGCGCAGCGGTGGCTCTGAGGCGCTGATGATTCTGACTGCACGGGCGTGCAGGCGCTCAAATTCTTGCGGATCAAAGTGCAGGTACTCGGTATAAATGTCGTCCGTGTCCTTATTGACGGCAAAGTACAGGGCGCGATTCATTCCAGACAGACCCATATAGACCTGCATCTGTGCGTAATGCAGCGGCTTGGCCTTCTCCACGCGCTTCTCGGTCAATTCCTTGAATGACTTGCCGTTGTGCGTCTTCATCTCACAGACAAGGTACTGCGTCGGGGCTTCGTGATAGCCATGCAGAACAGCATCCATCGACCCAGCAAAGTGACCACCGATCGATTTCACTCGGTACTGGCTGCTGCCGTCATCGGCAAACACTTCGCAGCCAATGTTGCGCAGGTCTTCAATAATCCGCGCCTCTTCACGCTTGCCGGTATCGAACAGGCGAAGCATGCGGCCAGAAAACTTCTTGCTGATGGCGTGGCGGAAGACGTACCACAGGTGACGTTCGCACGGGTTTCCGATCAGTGATGCGCCAAGGTGAGGCCGGTGACCGGAGTCAGCGTTGCGCTCGTAGGCCGCGTAGATCATTGCAGCGGTGGTGTGGATTGGTTCAGGTATTAGTGCCATGTGGTTCTCCAACGTGATTGATAAAGCCCTCTGTCACAGGGCTGTGGTCAATTACGCTGCAGCTTTAGGCGCCCACGGTGGCGTAACTGCTGGCTGCGGGGCATGTGCTGCCGCGCCTTGCTGGACGAACGCAGGAGCGGACGGAGCCATGCCAGCAGACTCATACGACTTGACCTCGTTGCTGTCGCCCCACTGCGCATCCACGCGGATCTTCAGGGTGATCTTGCAAGGACGGCCATGAAGCTGGTTGCTGTCGGCCAGCTTGAGAACGCCGGCAGCGTGGCAGATCGAGGACAACTGGCGCTGCCCGATCTTCTCGGCTTCAGGGTTGGCGTTCTGGATATTCACGCGGTCAAACACCTTGCGGTTGGCGAACTGGCCATCCATGATCGTCCATGTCAGGTTCAGGATCGTGCCGGTGCCAGACTTGGTCGGCTTGATGCTTGAGTCTGTGACCTGGGCGATGTAGGTGCCAGCCGGCAGTGGTGCGAAAGAATCAGACGGGGCTACTTGTGATGCGTCAAAGTTAAGAGAGGCCATGCTTGTTACTCCTTGGATGTAATAGGGGAAAGAATCTTTGCTGCGATTGCTTCGAGGTCAGGTGCTTCGTACAGGTCGAGAGCGCCTGACCGGTCCTTAGCGACGTACTGGAAGTCGGCGCCGGTCTGCAAGGTGCGATACACCACGCCGTCATCTGCCTTCTCTGCGCGAAGAACGAAGACTTCATCGAACAGGTACGGGATGCCCTGGCCCAGCTTGGCGCCAGGCATTGACGGGCCGTACAACATGGCGCCGGTCATGTCATCCTTGACGCTGGCCATCTTTGCCGACATAAAGACGTTCTTACCGGGCAGGTCGCGGAACGCACGGAGCAAGTCCTGCATCTGCTCAGACAGAGCGCCGTAGGCAGCGCGTGGGTCTTTGTTGTTCTTCTTTTCATAGTTCAGAACAACCTCGGCGATCTCGCTGATCGAATCGAGGCAGACCCAGCGGAAGTCCTTGCCGGCATCTGATGTGACGTAGGCGTAGGCTTCATGGACATCGGCGATGCTGCTGACTTCGAGGACCGCGATATCGTGGCCACGCAGAGAGAGCAGGCCAGACTCGGCGCTGATGATGATGGTCTTCTCGCCAGTGGTGGCGCACAGCGATGTCTTGCCGGCACCAGCCTGGCCATAGGTCAGGATCTTGATGCCATTGACCAGCGCGGACTCTTTGGTGCTTGTGAGTTTGATTGCCATTTGGCGACTACTCCTTAAATTCGACAGAAACGGTGGGAGATGCAGGCTTCGTGGTGATGTAAGCCGAGAGAGTTACCTTGTCCTCATCGGACAGGGCGCGGAATGCGGAGGTGGAGAGGTCGGCCTTCCACTTGATGGCCTCTGCAGCGCGGGGCGTCATGGTTGCCCAGTCAAGCTGCAGGGCAGTGGTGTCAAGCTTGCGGTCGAGCTTGTACGTGACGGTGGTCTTGTAATTGCCAGTGGTTTCTGTGATGCTGCCCTCGTCCTTCTTGGGCAGTAGCGACTGGATCATCTTGTCCAATTCGCGGCGATGTTCAATCGCCTTGCGCTCGTCTTCCTTGGCCTGCATCCAGGTCGGAAGCACTTGCGCTAGTGATAGCGGTGCGTTCATAGCTTGTCCTTCGTTCATCGGGCATCCAATAAAGTTTTCGCCGTGGATACCTTGCGGCTTTGGTATTGCTGGTATTGCGCTGTGTTGCTGGTGCTACATAACGCCCCAGTGGTTCTTGTTTCGGCTCATGCCACCGCAGTGACCGTCTTGCCTAACGCGATTCCTCGCTCGGAGGTTTTGCTGAGTTGTTGAGCGTTACTCTACGCTTATGTTGAGAAAGAGTCAAGCGCGTCTCTACCAATAAAACAATAAAAATCCGCACTTGGCGGATGTGTATATCGAAGGTCAGGCTTGTCGAATTATTCTAGTCGGCGCACAATGCTGGTCGTAAACACAGTGAAAAATACTCGTCAGCCACTGTGTGATATTTCACGAGAATTGACGAAGGTTATATGTTCCCCGAGCATAAAACGGGCTATATACTGACGCCAAACTTACAAAACAAAGGGGCAGCAAATGTCGCCATATCAGGGCGTTATTGACGCACTGCAGCAGCTTGTAGATTCAGGCTCTGCCTTTATTGCATCAGCAGTAATCACAGATCGCGAAGGGCAAACTGTGAAGATCACCGTACCGGTCACCAAGGCGCCCGTCAGTGCTTCCCCGTGGTCTGGCTATGTATCCGCAGGTAGTGGATTATCTGAGCCTGATCAGACTTCCCGAGCGAGTCGATAATCTTAGCGGCTTCGATGGCGATGGCGCCCAGCTTGGGTGTCTCGGCGATCGTGGTGGCGCTGGGGAATGAAATTATCTCGACGCGATTCTTCCAGTCGGTTGATATATCAGCATCGTCATCAAGCAGCCACTCAACCGGGGCGCCAGTGATCTGACTGATCAGCTTTAGGTTGTCGATGGTCGGCCTGGTGTATTTGTCAGGGTTGGTGGTTTCCCACATACTCACCGCTGACTTACTGACGCCGATCATCTCGCCGAGCTTTTCCTGGCTCAATTTAGCGTGCTGTCTCGCGGCTTTTATCCTGTCGCGGATGTGAGATCCCATCGGTAATTTTCCATCAAATAGGCGATGACTGATTGTCGTACAGTCTTCCTCTACTTGAAACGGAGCAACGCTCAACATTTCGCCTGTCTTTGTGGTAGAGTATCGCTCTACTGCAACAGATTGGAATGACATCATGGAATCACCTCTTCAGAAAGCAATCGACTTAGCCGGGGGGAAGATCGCTCTGGCGCTTGCGCTTGGGCTTGATCGAACCGCTGTGTATTCGTGGAAAGAGTGTCCGCATGAGCGCGTCCTGCCTGTGTCCGAACTGGTTGGCTGGTCAGTCACGCCGCATGAGTTGCGGCCAGACCTGTACCCGAACCCAACCGACGCGCTGCCCCAGGTCAAAGAGGCGGCATAAATGGACGGCAAGAAAACTGAGGCTGTCACCGTAAAACTGTCAGAGCCAGTTAAACGGTTTGTTGATGTGCGGTGCAAGCAGGAAGGCATGGAGTCTCCAGGTGAGTACATCCGCTCCTTGATTGAAGCAGATCGCCAGAACGCTGCTGACAATCTCACTCTATTAGCCGATGCGCTAGGAGTACAGATAAACAAAGAAAACTATGGAAACTAAACGCTAAGTGTGGTAGCGAACAGACTTTTTTCTGGACTTGTCTGCCGCCTCAAAGAGCAGACGTAGAAACAGCCCCATCAACGGGCGGGAACCCTCGGGGCTGTTGTTGAAACATAGGGAATTATAACAAATGACAACCAATATTTCTCAGATCTTCTCAGGTGGCTTCGTACCAGCGGCCATGATGGATGAGATCAGGCAAGATCCAGAGGCTGCATTCATCGGGAAACTGGCCGAGATTGGCTTGGAGATCGATGCATTGACCTATGAGACGCTGACACGGGTCAAGACATCAGGCGACAAGGGCAGTGAGAAGTCAGGGTGGTACATCTACTACCCGAGCGGCATCCCATCCGGCGCCTACGGTGACTGGCGTAATGGCGGCGAGTCGATGACATGGTGCCACAAGGCCCAGCATGAGATGCAGGCCAATGAGTGGGTAGAGAACAAGCGGCGCATGGAGAAGGCCCAGCGCGAACGAGCCGCCATGATCGATGCGGAACACAAGGCAGCAGCAGTCCAAGCGCGTGACATTCTGGGTGAAGCACAGGCGGCAACTGATGATCACCCGTACCTCAAGTCCAAGGGCGTCAAGGCGCATGGCATCTCGATCCATGATGGTCGCTTGGTGATACCAGCGATCAATGAAGACGGCGAGATCACAACAATCCAGACGATCGATCAATCCGGCAAGAAGTTATTCCTGAAGGGCGGCAAGAAGTCTGGCACGTTCTTCTGGCTCGAAGGTAGTCGCGACACCATCTACATCTGCGAGGGCTATGCGACAGCCGCCACGATCTACGAAGCCACTGGCTGTGCCGTGGTGGTAGCGTTTGATGCAGGCAATCTGCCAAAGGTGGCGCCCATCATTCGCGGCAAGTTCCTCTCTACCAAGATCGTGATGGCAGCAGACAACGATCAGTTCAAGGGCAACCACAACGCAGGCGTCAAGTGCGCCAAGGAAGCAGCAGAAGCGATCGGCGCCGATGTTGTCATTCCCCAGTTCTCTAATCTCAGCACCAAGCCGACCGACTTCAATGATCTGATCACGCTCGAGGGGCTGGACCGGGTTCGTGAGCAGTTGATCGGCAAGCCATCAGTCACCACGCCGCGCACCCGTTATGAGTTCTCGCGGGTCGATACGCTCGAGATCCTCGATATCGATTACGTGGTCGATAAGTATATCGAGGCTGACTCACTGGATCTGATGTTCGGTGAGCCTGGCTGCGGGAAGTCATTCATCGCGATCGATATCGCATGCTGTATTGCCACCGGTACGCCGTGGCATGGCCACCCAGTGAAGCAGGGTGTTGTCATCTACATTGCAGGTGAAGGACACAACGGCCTGGCCAGACGGTTCAAGGCGTGGGAACTAAAGCATGGCGTCAGTCTCAATGGCGCACCACTCTACAAGTCACATCGTGCTGCCCAGCTTTACGATCAAGGCAGCGCCGTGCAGGTTGCTGAAGCCGTCCGCGCTATCTCAGAGGCTGAAGGCGTACAGCCGGCCATGATCATCGTTGATACCGTCGCACGGAACATGGGCGGCGATGAGAACAGCACTCAGGACATGAACCAGTTCATCGAACACATCGACGCCATGCTGCGCCACCCGTACAAGGCTGCTGTTCTTCTGGTCCATCACTCAGGCAAGGCATCGCCGGGGCAGGCCCGTGGCTCCACTGCATTGCGCGGTGCGCTCGATGCTGAGTACCAGATCGAGATGGATCAATCCAGCCGCATGATCGTGATGAGCAACAAGAAGATGAAGGACGGCGAGATCCCGGCAGAGAAGAAGTTCTCGATCACCAAGGTCGGCCTGGGCGTCATGGGCAAGGACGGCAACGAGATCACCGGGGCGGCGCTGGAGACGGTGGATATTAGCGGGGTGCTCAATCAAGCTGCAGATGCGCGTGAGTATCTCGGGAAGAACCAACAGAAGGGCATCAAGGCCATCGAGGCGCTCGTCTATGCGCACCGTAGAGATGGTGTTGATACACCGATCACCATCGATGATTGGCGTGAATCATGCAAAGAACAAGGCCTTGATCGCCATGCTTTCAGGGATGTGAAGGATGGACTAGTTGCCAAGGGGAAAGTATCAATTAACTCGGTAGGCGTGGTCACTTTGACCTATGAGATCAAAATTGATGAGCGTGAGAAACGTGAGAAACCCACTAACCACGCGGGTTCTGAGGCATCGGATATCTAAAATGAATAAATTTACTGAAACAGAGTGTGAAACCGTGAGAAACCGTGTGAATCTCACGCTTTCACCCGTGAGAAACCTGCGTGAGAAACGTGAGAAACCGTGTGAAACCGTGAGATCAAGTGGGAGGTTGGGCGTGAGAAACCGTGTGACACCCCTTAAGGGGGGTCACGCTTTCTCACACCTCCCCACTTCTCACGCTTCACCCCGCAAAGTTGGAGTTGAAGCATGACCGAAGCAGAACATCAAATTTTGGTCATGTGCTGGGCTAAAAAAATTTCACTTGCAGGTAGAGCAGAGCTTGACCTTTTGTTTCATGTGCCGAACGGTGGCAACCGGTCAGGGCGCGAAGGTGCGATGTTCAAAGCGATGGGCGTCAAGGCTGGCGTACCTGATCTGTGCTTGCCAGTGCCGCGTGGTGATTTCAATAACCTTTGGATTGAGATGAAGGTCGATGAGGATGGAGCTTCTGGTAAGCGTGGCTCTACCTCTGAGGCGCAAGAGAAGTGGCATAGCAGCCTTGAACAACATGGCGGGTATGTGGTTGTGGCTTTCGGATGGAAAAACGCAGTAGCGGCGATTTGTGGGTATCTGGGCGGAGAGTGGCCAGAGGTCGATATGGAAACGATGGAGGGGAGGTTGAGTCATGGCTAAGTATCTGGAAAAACCACCGGTCTTGAATCGGTATTGCCTAGCGTGCGGGGTCGATATGGAGCGGATGGGGTTCTTCTGCTCTCTGGCTTGTCGCGACAAGAGGTACAACAACGTGGCGCAGGAGAGCGGCGATGTCTGATGAAATAGACCTAGCCAACGACAGGCGTGACGCCGAACTGGAGAACCGGATAGCCGACCACATGCACCGGATGAACCAGGCGACCGTGCATTACGTGGATTGCAACTGGTGCGGTTCAGAAACTGAGAACGGCGCGAAGTATTGCTGCCCTGAGTGCCGTACCGACCATGAGCGGTTTGAGAACGCTAGAGCGAGGAATGGTCGCTAATGAGCGCCAGAGAGGACAAAAACCGTGAAAACGAAAGCCTCGCGCTTGATCTCGTAATCGAGGTCAATAACTGGATCTCGGCAGATCAGCTTTCCATGCGCATCGGACGAGCCAAGAGCCGGCAGATCATCGCCTGCGCACTTGATAGGCTAGAACGTCAAGGCAAGATCGAGAAGACGATCATCCGCGTACCGAGCAAGTGGCGATCAACTGGTGACGATGTGACCCATTACCGCATACCTGGCGTCTCTGTCGGGATCTTCACCGCGTGGTTCCGTCCGCAGCTTCCGAAGTTCGAGAAGATGCAGGCGCGGGTTGTTCGGTTGCTTGGTGACTGACAACCACGACCATATGTTCGGGAAAAACGTAAAAGGAAATTATGAGCAACCTAACCATCAAACAGGAAAACTTCTGTCTTGCATATGTCGCCACAGGCAACGCAAGCGAGGCGTCGGAATCGTCTGGAATTACGCTGGAAGCAAAGACACCAACCAACTGGTACGTCTATTTATTAATAGACCCAAGAGATGATTCTATTTTCTATGTAGGAAAAGGTCGCAATAAGCGCATGTCTAGCCACGCGAAGTATGCGTTCAGCGGAACGTCATACGTCAATGAAAAAAAGAACCTGCAAATAATGTCGATCATAAATTCAGGTGCTTTTGTCAAAGAGGTTGTCTTCGCAACGTATGACAAGGAAGAAGATGCGTACGCATGCGAACGCGAGTTAATCATATCGCTCAGAGAGCATGGATTAACGAATATTTCAAAAGGGTTACGAACTAACTGTGAGCAAGGTGTGGCTGGATCTTCTGCGCTATTTTCAAGACTGCGTTCATTTGATGATTGGGTTGATTCAATCTCTGCATGCCAGCGTGAATTAGCGTGCAAAGTGTTCGGCTCAGTCGAGAACGCCCATAGCTTTGTCTCAAGCAATTTGTATGAGATAAAAAACTTTGTGCGCAAGGTGCCAGCATGAGCCTTACAGACAAGCAAGCGGCTTTCGTGATGGAGTATTGCGTTGATAAAAACGCTACGCAGGCTGCGATACGCGCTGGATACTCCGCAAAAACAGCGTACTCAATCGGCGAAGAAAACCTGAGAAAACCTGAAATCAGGGATGCCGTCGAAAAAGCATTGGCGCAGATAGCCAAAACCACAGAGACAGAGGCTGAATGGGTTCGTCGCAGGCTCAAAGAAGAGGCCGACAACTACGATGAAGAGGCAACGCATTCAGGAAGGATTAAAGCCTTAGAACTGGTTGGCAAGATCAACGGCATGTTCATTGACCGCAAAGAGGTTCGCACTGGTTCGCTGGATGAGTTGCCGCACGCTGAGAAGGTTGTCGCCCTTGATGTAGTGAAGCAGGAAATAGCCAAGCGCAAACAACTGGCGCAAATTCACTGATGGATCTATCAGGATTATCGACGCCGCAGCTTGTTGCGGTGTTCTCGGAGCTTACCGAGTCAATGAGCAAAGAGCGCATTGAAGCGTATCGCCCATACACCAAGCAGAAAGAGTTCCATGCAGCCGGCAAGGATAAGCGCGAGAGACTGCTTCGCGCCGGCAACCAGAACGGCAAGAGCCTCTGCGTTGGATCCGAGGCGTCTTACCATCTGACCGGCAAGTACCCGGATTGGTGGGAAGGTCGCAAGTGGGATCGCCCGACTGTTGTCTGGGCATCAGGTGAAACCGGCGAAGCAACGCGAGACAATCCGCAGCGCGTCCTGCTCGGCCTACCTGGTGAAGAAGGAACTGGCGCAATCCCCGCTGCGTGCCTTGGCGACTATGGCATGGCGATGGGTACCGCCAACCTGTACGATTACATCAAGGTGCGCCACCATACCGATGGCATGTTTGATGGATGGTCAATGCTTCGATTGAAGTATTACGCGCAAGGACGGCGCAAGTGGCAAGGCCCTCCCGTCGATTTTGTGTGGTTCGATGAAGAGCCACCAGAAGACATCTACGACGAAGGACTGGCGCGAACGATTGCGACTGGCGGGATGGCTGCGATGTCATTCACCCCGCTGCAAGGGATGTCATCTGTTGTGCTGCGCTTCCTCGGTGAAGGCAAGACCGACGACCGCCACGATACGAACATGACGATTGAAGACGCGGAGCATATTTCTCCAGCAGAACGCGCAAGGATTATCGCCAGCTTCCCGGCGCATGAGCGCGAAGCCCGAGCTAGAGGCATCCCGACGCTTGGCTCAGGCATGATCTTCCCGGTTATCGAGAACGAGATCGTTGTCGAACCATTCCCGATTCCTGACTACTGGAAGAACATCGCAGGTATCGACTTCGGATGGGATCACCCAACTGGCGCGGCAAAACTAGCGTATGACGCGGATAACGACATCGTTTATCTGGTTGCCGACTACCGAGCTAGCGAGATGACCCCGGTGCTTCACGCTGCATCGCTCAAGCCTTGGGGCGACTGGTTGCCTTGGTCTTGGCCGCATGATGGCTTGCAGCACGACAAAGGTTCAGGAGAGCAGCTGGCAGAAGGCTATCGCAAGAACGGCCTTGGCCTACTGCCTGACCGAGCGACGTTCGCGGACGGCACAAACGGTGTCGAGGCTGGCGTGCAGGACATGCTCGAGAGAATGCAGACCGGGAGATGGAAAGTGTTCAGCACCTGCCAGTCATGGCTAAGTGAGCTCCGGCTGTACCACCGCAAAGATGGTCGCATCGTCAAAGAGCGCGATGACGTTATATCGGCGTCGAGATACGCCTACATGATGCTGCGCTTTGCCATCACCAAGCCAAACAACAAAGCATCCTCTGCATTGCGCCTTCGCGGCAACACAGACTGGCGAGCGTGATTTCCCCTATACCCACGCCTAGCCCGATCAAAACAAATCGATCCTAGCGCGATTGTGAAAGCCTGATTTCCTACAAGGACACCGAAATGCCACGTTACGACGCCAAATGCTCAATCTGCGGCAAAACCCAGGACTACACCAGGTCCATCGCGCAGATGCACGACACGCCGACCTGCTGCGACAAGCCGATGGAGAAAGTCTTCCTGACCCCTATCGCCGGCTTCCTCGACTTCCCGAGCGATGGGCCGAAGAAGGTTTGGTCAAAGCCAGGTAGGTTAGGGTGGCAGACTGGGAATGTCTGATTTCTCCGATTTGAAATCGGAGTATTCGCCCTAGCAACCACGCCCATACCTTTTCCATCTGGCTAATCTTCGGCAACTTTTGCAAAAGGTTAGCCGGATGGAAACGCAGTCAATCACTCTTGAAGAATCTCGCAGGATCGCCGATGACATTCGGCGTCAGCCTGCATGGCGCAATGATTCTGACATCGCCTGTGAGTTCTACGATGGCAACCAGATCAACTCAGAGATCGCGCAGGAGCTAGAAGCGCGTGGCATGGGGCCACTGATCACCAACATCATCAAGCCAACCGTCAATGCC
>ERZ1034363.962-NODE-962-length-17605-cov-10.050262_pt1 | contig 17605 bp, 22 predicted proteins | sample MGYA00520616_ERZ1034363 | MGnify/ENA primary metagenome ERZ1034363 (study PRJEB33736, sample SAMEA104284506) | Azolla filiculoides | biome: Urban; feature: Water surface; material: Ditch water | place: Netherlands | collected 2015-10-28 | depth 0-0.1 m ...
TTCGCCGCTTGTTTATCATTGCTTAAGCAGGCTTTTTTCAATAATTTTGAGCACATTTTCAATGATATTTCCGCTGGTGTTTCGATAACGTCAACCCCTTTTCGACGCAACATAACCCATTTTGCGGCTAAAAATCCCAACGTGATAAGCCAGCCGATACTAGAGAAAATAGCAATGCCCTTCCAAATACCCGATTCAGTTGATGGATGACTTGGCGTGAGAGCAAACTCACTTACAACGGGTGCTTGATTAGATTGAGCGGGCATGACTTGGGTTTGCAAGCCATTTTCATTGGCAGTTGCATGGAGCACCGTTTCGGGCAAATCAGCACTTTCCATACGCTGCGTTTTGGTGTTAAACCATGCGACATGAATGGCTGGCAACGTATAATCGCCAGTCTTAGAGGGAATCAATGCAATTTTTTCTTCACGAATTGCCAGTAACCCATCAGATTGTTTAGTTTCTTGCAGAACAGGTTGATCGTTATACGCTTTGAGTTGTGGGTCCAGTTTGGCGGTATTGAGTTCGGGCAGTTGTCCAACAGTTGAGCCATTCGCCACGAGTTTAATCGTACGCGTTAGCGGCTCACCTACTTTCATTTGCCCTGTATCGTCCGACCACGTCTGCGTTAGCTCAACATGCGTCGCTGCAAGCCAATGCCCTGTAAACGTACTTGGAATCGCTTGAACATTGAGTGTCACCGCATTGGATTTGACAATGCGACGCTGCGTCATTTGCGAATTAAAAAAGGTATTGGGATTTTGTCTGCCGCGTGAAATAACATCCGCCGTTAACACTAGCGGTTTGATAGTAATCACACCACTTTTTTGCGGAAAAATCGCGTATTTTCGCTCAATGACCATATAAGTCACGCCGCTGACTTGCGTGGTGTAATTCGAATCATCCCCGAGTTTTTCAATCACCGCGTCATTTAATTCAGGCTCACTTAAACTCGCTTTTGCCAAATCAATTTTTCGATACAATTTCAGTGTATAAAGCACTTGCGATTGAATCATGGGCTTTTCGGGTGTTGCCGTCACTTCCAAGAATAAATCGTCATCGTCTTGCGCACCTTTACTCGCTGAACTAGGCAAAATTGAAATAGGTAACGCATGACTCGCATCATGGCCAAATTTAATCACGGGAATAATGAGATTACCCGAATCGTTTGCGGTGACATTCACAATCCATTCAATCTTTTGACGAGATTGCCCGTTAATCCATGATGAGCTGCTGTTTTGACTTTGCGAAATAATCGTAAAATCTTGCTCAAGTGGACTAAAATCAGGATCTGCATCGGGTGAACTGGGCGCTGTAAAAATAATTTGAAACGATTCATCCAAACTTATCGGATGACGATCCACAGAAACCGTAATATCGGTTGCAAAAGCCACTGGTGAGCACATCACCAGCCAAAACGTCATAATAAAACTAATAAGAGGCATAGAACCGTTTCACCTTATTTTTAAAAATAACCTACCGCGATAACATTAGAGATAATCGCGGATTAATACTTCAGCGATTTGAATACTATTGAGTGCTGCGCCTTTGCGAATATTGTCTGACACGACCCACAAATCAATACCGCGCGGATGTGAAATATCTTCACGAATTCGACCCACAAACGTTGCATCATGACCAGCCGAATGCGTCACAGCGGTTGGATAACCACCGTTAACACGCTCGTCTATGACAGTAACACCATCCGCTTTTTCAAGCAAAGCACGTACTTCACTTGCGCTGATTTTATCGCGCGTTTCAATATGCACCGCTTCAGAGTGACCATAGAAAACCGGCACTCGCACCGCTGTTGCGTTCACTAAAATGTTGCTGTCACCCATAATTTTTTGGGTTTCCCACACCATTTTCATTTCTTCTTTGGTGTAGCCGTTATCCATAAAGACATCAATTTGCGGCAGAACATTAAACGCAATTTGTTTAGGATAAACACTGGCTTCAATTGGCTGTAAATTGAAAATATTGGACGTTTGACGCCCTAATTCTTCGATAGCTTCTTTACCCGTTCCCGATACCGCTTGATAGGTTGCCACGTTAATACGCGTAATCCCTACCGCATCATAAATGGGTTTTAATGCCACGAGCATTTGAATCGTTGAGCAATTTGGATTGGCAATAATGCCACGTGTTTTGTATTGCGCAATCGCTTGTGGATTGACTTCAGGCACAACGAGCGGAATATCGTCGTCGTAGCGAAATTGCGACGTATTATCAATCACCACACAACCAGCCGCCGCAGCGATAGGAGCGTAAATTTCAGAAACCGACGCCCCCGGAGAGAACAAACCAATTTGCACTTTTGAAAAATCAAATGTCGCCAAATCTTCAACTTTAAGCGTACCGCCTTTGAAAGGTAAACGTTTACCCACTGAGTTTGCACTCGCGAGCGCATACACTTCACCTACAGGAAAATGACGCTCCTCTAAAATAGAGAGCATCGTTTCGCCCACGGCGCCTGTCGCACCAACAACAGCAATATTATATGTTTTGCTCATTCCCTAGCCTCTGTTTTTGAGTGCGGATACAACAGCGTCGCCCATTTGTGAACAACTCACTTTTTGAGTCCCTGCCGCATAAATATCGGCTGTACGCACATTCGAATCCAGCGCATCATTCACCGCTTTTTCAATACGCAATGCCGCTTCTTCATTGTTAAAGGTATAACGGAGCATCATCGCAGCAGATAAAATGGTTGCTAATGGATTCGCAATATCTTGACCTGCAATATCAGGCGCACTACCGTGAATGGGTTCATACATCCCTTTGCCATGATCATCAAGTGACGCAGAAGGCAGCATACCAATTGAACCAGTCAACATCGATGCACAATCTGACAATACGTCACCAAATAAGTTACTGGTGACCATCACATCAAATTGTTTAGGCGCACGAACAAGCTGCATCGCTGCGTTATCAACGTACATGTGTGAAAGCGTTACATCGGGATATTCTTTGCTTAAATCAATCATGATTTCGCGCCAAAACTCCGTACATTCCAGCACGTTCGCTTTGTCCACTGAACATAATTTTTTATGGCGTTTTTGTGCAATTCTAAAAGCCGAATGCCCAATACGACGAACTTCAGATTCGGTATACGTTGCCGTATTGAACCCTTGACGCTCACCATTTTCAAGTACACGCACGCCACGCGGTTGACCAAAATAAATACCGCCAGTCAATTCACGCACAATCATTAAATCAAGACCCGAAACCACTTCGGGTTTAAGTGTTGACGCATCAGCGAGTTGTGGATATAAAATGGCAGGACGCAAGTTTGAAAATAAATTCAATGTTGAACGCAGACCGAGTAAACCTTTTTCTGGGCGAACTGAAATATCAAGTGATTCCCATTTATAGCCACCTACAGCGCCAAGCAAAATAGCGTCAGCGGGTTTGACTAAATCAATGGTTTGTTGTGGAAATGGCGTTCCATGCACATCATACGCCGCGCCACCAATTAATCCGTTTTCAAACTCAAATCCTAAATTCATGTCGGTGTTAAGAAAATCCAACACTTTAATTGCCTGCTCGACAATTTCTGTTCCAATCCCATCACCGGGTAACACTGCAATTTTTTTTGTCATGTATGTACAAACCTTTTTTGTAAAAATATAAAAATAAAAAATAAACGTCGCACTACAACGATAAGTGCTCAAGAAGTGTTTGTTTTGTCATTGAAAAATGATTTGCAACATCATTTAAAATCGACGACAACGTTCCTATCTTTAATGGATTATGTGCGGGAATGGTCAAACTGTGTATCCCATTTTTTTGTGTCGTTACGCGAATATGACTACCTGTTTGTCTACTCACTCGATATTCTAAATACGCTAACCTTTTCACCAATTCAACGCCTGTAATATCACGTGGTAGTTTCACGCTGCCATCACCTCGTCATGGACAAAATGTAATCGAATGATTTTGGGTTTATTTTCGTCGCAATCAAAATGACAAGATACAGCATCCTTAATGTTCACACGCAACTCTTCAATAGTATCTGCTTGCGTATAAATAGACGCAGATAAGGCTTTAGCAATAAAACCGCCCTCTTCGTCATCTTCGACTAAAAAAATAATTTCACTCATTCGTTAGCACCTAATGTTACTGAGCAAACAACCAAGGCGCACGTTTTGCGCGTTGTGCTTCATATTCATGAATTTTATCGGCTTGTTGCAGCGTTAAACCAATATCATCGAGTCCATTGAGCAAACGGAATTTGCGATTTTCATCCACCGCAAAAGCAATCACTTTTCCGCTTGGCGTCGTAATGGTTTGTGCAGATAAATCAATGGTTAACGCATAATCATCTGTTAATTCTTTAAACAGCGCATCTACCGTATCCGCGTCAAGCGCGATAGGCAATAACCCATTTTTAAAGCAATTATTGTAGAAAATATCGGCAAAACTGGGTGCAATAATTGCACGAAAACCGTAATCTTCAAGTGCCCAAGGCGCGTGTTCACGCGATGAACCACAGCCAAAATTTTCGCGTGTGAGCAGAATTTGCGCGTTTTTATATTGCGGTTTATTGAGTACAAACTCTTTATTGATAGGACGACGTGAACAATCCATATCGGGTTGCCCTTGATCTAAATAGCGCCATTCATCAAACAAGTACACCCCAAAACCCGTGCGACGAATCGATTTTAAAAATTGTTTTGGAATAATCGCATCGGTATCGACATTTGCGCGATCAAGTGGCGCGACGATTGACGTTAATGTTGTAAACGCTCTCATGTTTTTATGCTCCCGTCCATGTACTCACATCAACAAAATGCCCAGCAATACCCGCAGCAGCGGCCATCGCAGGACTCACTAAATGCGTTCGCCCACCATAACCTTGACGACCTTCAAAATTACGATTCGATGTCGATGCACAGCGCTCACCTTCTTCTAAACGATCTGCATTCATCGCAAGACACATAGAGCAACCGGCGTCGCGCCATTCAAATCCCGCATCAATGAAAATTTTATCTAAGCCTTCTGATTCGGCTTGCGCTTTGACGAGGCCAGAACCGGGAACAATTAACGCTTGTTTCACATTCGCCGCGACCTTTTTACCTTCAACAACAACCGCTGCCGCACGCAAATCTTCAATACGCGAATTGGTACATGAACCAATAAACACTTTATCAATATGAATATCGGTCATTTTTTGACCCGCGTGCAAACCCATATAATCAAGAGCGCGTTGCATACTTTGTGCTTTTACGGCATCGTTTTCGTCTGCTGGATTGGGTACGTTTGCATCAATAGCAACCACTAATTCAGGTGACGTTCCCCATGTGACTTGAGGTTTAATTTGCGTGGCATCAATATTGACCACTTTATCGAAAACGGCATCTTTGTCTGAATGTAAATGTTGCCAAACACGCTCTGCCATAAACCAATCATCACCTTTAGGTGAGAGCGGACGATTGCGGTAATAATCAATGGTAATCTCGTCAACGGCCACTAAACCGGCACGCGCACCGGCCTCAATGGCCATGTTGCAAACCGTCATGCGACCTTCCATTGACAGCGCACGAATCGCGCTACCACCAAATTCAATCGTGTAACCATTACCACCGGCTGTGCCGATTTGACCGATAATGGCCAGTACAATATCTTTTGCCGTCACACCTGCACCGACTTGACCATTGACGCTAATCAATAAATTTTTGGCTTTTTTCTGCACTAAACATTGCGTGGCAAGCACGTGTTCCACTTCAGATGTGCCAATCCCAAACGCTAACGCGCCGGATGCACCATGTGTTGACGTATGTGAATCACCACAAACAACAGTCATTCCAGGGAGAGTGGCACCTTGCTCAGGGCCGATAACGTGTACAATGCCTTGGCGAATATCATTCATCCCAAATTCGGTAATCCCAAATTCAGCGCAATTTTTATCGAGCGTTTCCACCTGTAAACGCGAGACGGGATCGGCAATCCCACGATCACGATGATTTGTTGGCACATTATGATCCGCCACCGCTAAATTACGCGACACGCGCCAAGGCAATCTGTTCGCTAAACGTAACCCTTCAAAGGCTTGCGGTGAGGTAACTTCATGCACTAAATGCCGATCAATATAAATTAAGCATGAACCATCCTCTTCCGTATGCACAACATGGTCTGCCCAAAGTTTATCGTATAACGTTTTCCCTGCCATTTTCCTACCCTAATATTGCAAAAATTTTCGCTGAAATTTCGTCGACACTGCCAACACCTTTGATTGAGCTGAATTTGACATGTTGCTCAGGTGCGGCGTAATAATCCACTAAAGGCTTGGTTTGCTCATGATAAACCGCTAAACGTTTACGCACAGTTTCTTCTTTATCATCATCACGTTGAATTAACGCCTCACCTGTTAAATCGTCAATCCCTTCAACTTTAGGCGGATTGAATTGAACGTGATAGCTACGACCTGATTGCGTATGCACGCGACGCCCAGCCATGCGCGTGACAATTTGTTCATCCGACACATCAATTTCAATGACCGTATCAATCACCACGCCCATTTTTTTCAAGCCTTCCGCCTGCACAATCGTGCGTGGAAAACCATCGAGCAAAAAGCCGTTCACACAATCATCATGTGTAATACGCTCTTTAATTAACCCTAAAATAATATCATCAGACACAAGACCGCCCGCATCCATGACTTTTTTTGCTTCAACCCCTAAAGGTGATCCTTCACGCACCGCAGCACGTAGCATGTCGCCTGTGGAGATTTGAGGAATACGATACTTTTCGGTAATAAACTGCGCTTGCGTGCCTTTACCTGAACCGGGGCCGCCTAACAAAATAATGTGCATGAATAAACTCCAACGTCTGTGCTGAAAAATGGAAAATTGACAAATGATAAAGCATTTTATCGTATAATTGCGCTAAACTCTTGTTAAAAATACGCTTAATCTAACGAATTCTCTCCATGAGCAAAAAAACAAAAACCGCTTTCGTCTGCGATCAATGTGGCGCGGATTATCCACGCTGGAATGGACAATGTGCGAGTTGTGGCGAATGGAACACTATTAAAGAGGTTCGCCTTGCGCCTGCCGCCTTAGAAAAGCACCCATCAAGCAGCGGCTACGCAGGCAATCGCTCTGAAGTAAAACGTTTATCTGAGGTCAATTTATCACAAGCGGAGCGCATTTCCAGCGGAATTTCTGAATTTGATCGTGTTTTAGGTGGCGGTATTGTTCGCGGCAGTGTGGTATTAATTGGCGGTGCACCGGGTGCGGGAAAAAGTACGCTTTTGCTTCAAGCCATTGCAAACATTGCGGCACGCGATATTTCAGTCTTATATGTATCGGGTGAAGAATCCCTTCAGCAAATTGCAGAACGTGCCAATCGGTTGAAATTACCCGCTGATAAAATTCTCATGCTCGCTGAAACGTCTGTGGAGCGCATTTGCGATGTCTTAAATGATATTGCACCACAAATGCTTGTCATTGACTCGATTCAAGTCATGTACGCACCGCACTGCGAATCAGCTGCCGGCAGTGTGTCGCAAGTGCGTGAATCCGCCAGTTATCTCACGCAATACGCTAAGCAGCATAATGTATCAATTTTTATGGTCGGTCACGTCACCAAAGATCACTCACTCGCAGGCCCAATGACACTCAGTCACATTGTCGATACACAAGTGATGCTTGCTTCAACGGACGATGCGCGTTATCGCGTCCTACGCGCGGATAAAAATCGTTTTGGCAGTGTTGGGGAATTAGGTTTTTTTGCAATGGACGGCTCTGGCCTCAAAGAAGTGAAAAATCCGTCTGCAATGTTTTTAAATCGCGCTGAAACGCCCTCATCAGGTAGCGTTGTTACTGTTCTTTGGGAAGGCACACGCCCCCTGCTCGTTGAAATACAAGCCTTAGTGACTGATTGCCAATACGGTAACCCGCGTCGATTAGCCGTGGGTCTTGATCAAAATCGCCTCGCTATGTTGCTTGCCGTATTATCGCGCCATGGTGGACTGTCAACAGCTAGTGATGAAATTTACGCCAACGTTGTCGGTGGTATTCGCGTTAGTGAAACCAGCTCTGATCTCGCCATTGTGGCCTGTGTCGTGTCGAGTTTGCGAAACAAAGTGGTATCGCAAGAGGCATTTTTCTTTGGTGAATTGGGACTCAATGGAGAGATTCGGCCTGTTGCAAACGGTCATGCGCGTTTAAATGATGCCGCTAAACATGGATTTAAAAAAGCAGTCATTCCCAAAGCCAATGCGCCCAAAAATGCCATTCCCGGTTTGACTATCTATGGCGTGACGACGTTAATGGAAATGCTGGATATTTTGTTTGAAATTTGAAATTAGCTAAAAAGTGCCTGAACCTTTCTCTCTATAATGTCACGACTGCGTGTAAATAGAGAGAGAAAGGCTCTGTGCCTTGGTGTTTGTTTTTGCGTGAATACGCGGTGCGATCACGGAAAAATACAGCGTTATTAAAATGATGTGCAAATTTTGCAACCGGATTTTGCACTGATGAATTGAATGTACTGGGCAATTCAATGGCTGCTAATTTTTTTGCTTTTTTCTTGGACATAAAAACCTCTTTAATGATGTATAAAAAACGCATACTAATTATAGCGTTATTGTTGAAAGAACGGTCGTTTTTTACGCATTATTTTACCTCTAAAATATACTCCCCTTGCCAATCTTCACTTGGCGCATGACGTTGATATTTTTCACAGCGCTCGCGTAATAAATACGCGGCGTAATCGAATGGATTTTTTTTAAGCAACCTATTTAATAACCATATCGCAATCGAAAACTTTTTGTCTGTATATAAACGAAACGCTTTTTCATATAACTCAATTTGATAAAGCTGACCTTTATTCACCTCGCCTTTATGCCCAACTAATTCATAAAGCCGAATAGGCGTTGATTTGCCATTTAAAACAGCGAAATCAATCAGTCGCATGACAAAACGTTGCTTTGCTTGTTGATGCGTGGTTTCACTGACAAGAATAGAGGTGCCATAAAATTTATTAGCGGATTCAATGCGACTAGCCAAATTCACATTATCGCCAATAATGGTATAGTTCATCCGCGCTTCAGAACCAATATTTCCCACAATGACATCCCCCGTATGAATGCCAATCCGGGTTTTAAATTCAAAGTCGAGTCCTTTCGATTTCCATTTATGGCTTAATACGCGAATTTTTCGCTGACATTCCAATGCCGCATGACATGATTTTGTTGCGGGATTCTCTACGTTGCGAGGCGCACCCCAAAAAGCCATCACCGAATCACCAATATATTTATCCACCGTTGCTTGATTTTCAGACAAGCTGTCATTCATCAGTGTCAAATATTCGCCTAAAAAACCAACCAACTTTTCAGGTTCTAATCGCTCTGAAATAGAAGTGAAATTCGCAATATCGGAAAAAAAGATAGTTAAATTCTTTTTTTCACCGCCCAAATTCGCATCGCGTCCCAATTCAATCAAATCACGAACCAAATCCGAAGGCACGTATTTTTTAAAAGACCGAAGCCCCCGCCGCATACTCTCAAGTCGCTGTACCATCCTGTTGATTTCATAAATACGCGTCGATACAAAAATTTCATTCTCGAGCTCAAAGCGACCAATTTTCTCCATTTCAGTAGTGAGCTGCTCCAAAGGACGACGAATGCGACTAGCAAAAATAAAACCCAGCGGCATCATTGAAAAAATGCACACCAATGAGATAGATGCAATCGTTGCAATATACTTAAACTCTTGATCTTGAATACTTTGCGCTGAAACATCAATTCCCACAATACCATCAAATTGTCCTGATTTCGTAAAAATAGGCGCATAAGCAGAAAGCCAAACGCCCCAATCATCTTGATAAATATCACTCTCACTGCGTGGCGATTTATCCACCAAATCAGCGTTTAACGCACTGGCCAGTACCGATGTAACCGATGATTGCGGATAAATATCACCTGTTGCGTTTTGATCTTTTGCCGAGCCATCTACAATAAAGGTAAACTCGCCATTGGCTTGTTTGCGCATGGTGTAAGCATTGGCGATGCCCGTACCGTGCTTACGCATAACTTGTATGGTATTTTTAAGCTGTAAATAGGCATCACTCTTATCGTCCTCAACGCGTTGAACGCGTTGATGCAATTCACCGTCAATTTGCGATGCGATGATATTTGCCGTATCGGTGATACGAAGGCGTAATTGCTCACGAATAAAGTCTTTTACTTCATACGAGGTAATAACCGTTAAAACAATAGAGCCTATTAACGATAATCCACAAAATGCAGAAATTAGCGTGAATTTTAAAGTCAGTTTTTTAGGCATTTTTCGTTAAATCTCATTTACTAAGCGTCCATAAGTTCCATTATTTTTGGAATGAACGATAAAAAGACTACGCGCTGATTAATAAATCTTGTCGTTACATCCGCTAACAGTTTAACGGTTCTATTGTGGAAAATGAGGACTTTGCGTCAAAAGTGTGACGCAGTTCACACTTTTTAGGGATTAAATTTGTCTAATTAACTGTTAGGTTAAAATAACGTATGATTTTTTTAGCGTTTTAAAAATAAGATGTTAGCGGTAAAAAGGAGGCTCCAGTATTACTAAAAATACGTTTTTTTCATCTGATGACACAACCTGTCGTGACTGCGTGTTATCGTTTTCATTTATCTTTACATAACAAGGCAAAAAAAATGGCAAAAACGACTGAACATGACAAAACGGCTGTTCGCTTAACGCAAATTCTTTTAAAACTTAATCAAGGTGAAAAACTTGATCCACGCGAACTTGCCTTTGAGTTCAAAGTGACCGTGCGAACGATTCAGCGGGATTTACTTGAGCGTTTTGCATATTTACCACTCAAAAAAGACAACAATTTATTTTACCTTGAAGCCTTTTATTTAGGAAAACTCAACACAACTGATGTCGAGCGTTTTGCGTGTTTATCGGGTATCAAAGCATTATTTCCAAAACTTAAAGATGATTTTTTGCGTGAATTATTTGATTCGCGTATCTCTCAAGCGTATTTAGTCAAAGGTCATCATTACGAAGATTTATCGAAAAAAAGTCAAGAATTCACGCAACTTCAACAAGCCATTTTGCAACATTGCCTGCTCAATTTTACTTATAAAAATCAAGTATTTCAAAAAGCAGAACCTTATAAATTGGTCAATCATAAAGGTATATGGTATCTAGCCGCAAAATATGAGGGTACGTTAAAAGCATTTTGCTTTACGCAAATAAATAAAATAGAAACTATAAAAGAAACGTTTGTTCCCGATGCAAAAGCCAACAAAATGATTGAAGAGGAAGACAGTATTTGGTTTTCTGAAAACAAACGTGAAGTAGTTTTAAAAGTTGATAGCTCTGTTGCGCATTATTTTCAACGCCGTGACCTATTACCCAATCAAAAAATTGATAAAACGCTCGAAGATGGCAGTTTAATTGTTTCTTCACGCATCGCGCATGATCATCAAATTTTACCCTTAATACGTTATTGGCTTCCCAATATACACGTTATTAGTCCAGATGATTTACGGCAAAATTTGTTTCAAGTGTTGCGTGACTATGTGGAAAACGATACAAACAAGAAATAAGATGTTCACGTTTAATTTAATTAAACGAATTATCAATACGAAAAGAATGATTGTAAATCTTAAAAAAGAAAACCTCTATTTTTTTAAATTTAATTTTTGTGTTATCTTGCACCAAAACACCGTATCAAAAACGGAATGTATTTCTATATTTTATTAAGAGAATTTTTTATGAACGAAAAAGTATTAAGTCAAGCACAAGCTGATTTGAAATTAACCTTAATGGACGCGGATGCTCAATCTACATCGAGCAGTGATTTATATTTGTGGTTAATTGAAAGTGGTTTATCCAGTGAAGTGGCAATTCGGTTAAAAGACCTTGCTGACATAACAGGAAAGGTAGCAGACCGCGCTATTAGTATTGGAAAAATCATTTTATTAAAAATTATTGAATTTGTTAAGGCGCATCCAAATTTAGCCATTGGTATTGCTGTTGGTGCTGCCATCGGGGCATTAGTCGGATTAATTCCATTCTTAGGCGTCTACTTAGCTCCTGTTGTAGCGGCTATTTCCGCAACCATCGGCGCCATTGCAGGTCATCGACTTGATAAAATTGAACAAGGGCAAACGGTTAATACCAGCACAGGTTTAATTGTTGTAGGACAAGACTTAATCGAAATCGCTAAAGCGTTCTTTACATTAATTGCTGAAATTTTTAATGCTGTTTTTAATGAACAAGTTTTAAGATTGGGAGCGTAGAATAATGGAGGCTCCCCCTAAGCCTACAAAACAAAAATTGTTAAAAATGATTGATGAGCTTGAAAAAAATCCAGAAGATAAAGTAAGTATCTTAGGTGATGCCGGCATTACATTAATAGGTGCTGGATTGGGAATTGCAGCATCTGGTATAGTAGCTTCTACAGTAGGAGCTACATCAATTTTTGGTATAACAACTATGGCTGGTTGGCTTGGCGTCACTGCAGTTGCCACAACCCCGATTGGATGGATAATTGGTTGTGCAACAGCAGCTGGAGCAGCCGCTTATGGTGTTTCACGTTTAATTCGTAGTGGGGGACTGGCTGAAGGAAGAAAAAAAGAGTTACTACAACAATACAAAGAAGATGCGAAAAAAATGGAAATGAAAGAAAATGCGAACAACATTGCAGATTCGGATAAAACAATTTTTATCATATCTATTCGCGATTTAATTGATAAAGATGTTATTTCACCAGAAGATGCTGCAAGTTTGATTAAAAACGTTGAGCAAGGAACTATTTCTATTTCTCACGCTTATTCACTGTTAGAAAACTTACTAAATGAAAAAAATGATTTAAACTCTTAAAAATTTTAACATCTATAATTCTTATAAATAAAAAAATCAAGCGATTAAATGTAGATCGTTAGATCAATTTCTATCAACCATTTTATCAAAATTTATGACAGACCAACCCGAAAAAACACATCAAAAAATTGCTAAACGCGCAGAAGATGTTTCTATGGCAGCAACCGTTGTATCAGCTGCAGTGGGAATTGGAGCGACCCTTGCTGCACCAACAGGACTTTCTGCAATTGGTGTTGTGCTAGGCATTACGTCTGCACCTCTTATTGTGACCGCAGCTCCAATTATTGCAGGGGTCGCAACTGTCACAGGGGTAGTATCTAGCAGCGCCTACTTTTACTCTAAATGGAAAAATAAGAACGATTAATTTATTAAGAAAGAGCAATAGAAATTTTTTAAACAATGACTGAAAAAACACACGAAAAAGTAGCTAAACGCGCTGAAGATATTGCGATGACCACAACCATTATTTCCGCCATTGTTGGAATTGGTGCCACTTACGCCGAGCCAAGTGGATTTTATGCGATTGGTGTTGCGCTTGGTCTTGCATCTGAGCCACTCATCGTTACTGCCGCACCTATTATTGCGAGTGTTGCAACGGTCACCGGCGTTATTTCAAGCGGCGCTTATTTTTATTCTAAATGGAAAAATAAAAGGCAACTTAGCAACACGCCTTAAATGAACCCCTCTATTTTTATCTGACAAAAATCAAATGACATAACCTGTCACCCACCTGCTCTATACTGACATTTCAATCCCCATAATATGGGATATTTTCAATGAAATAGAGCAGGTAAAGTTATGGTTATTTGTCACGGATGCGGTAAAGATATTCACGAAAGCGCTCCTATTTGTCCTCATTGCGGTGCACCACAAAGTCATTTTCAAACAATAGATGATAACAAATCAATGGTCGAGTGGTATGTGGAGGCATTAACAAAATACGCTACGTTTCAAGGTCGCGCACGACGTAAAGAATATTGGTATTTTTTACTGTTTAGTTTCATTATCAATGTTGGACTCATCATCATTGATAGTGCGCTAGGCGTTTTTAACGATGAAACTAGCCTTGGTTTGTTTTCCGGTATTTATTCAGTTGCTATCTTAATTCCTACTATTTCCGTTGGCGTGAGAAGATTGCATGATACCAATCACAGTGGTTGGTGGCTTTGGATTCCTATTATTCCCTTTATATTCACCTTATTAGATACAGACCCGCAGCACAATCAATACGGTGCACCAGCAAAGCGCGTCTAACCCTTTTTCAAAAAAATTCATAAGGAGAATCCATTGAAATATCTATTTTGTATGTCAATAATTATGATGACATTTACTGCACAAGCAGCAGACCGTCGTATTTTTGAAACAGACTCAAGCGGCAATCGAAAATATGACAAACCTTCTTATACTATCACCGATAATGGGCGTATTTATGAAACAGACTCAAGTGGTAATCATAAATACAATGGACAACATTTTCGCATTGATGGTAGTCGCATTTTACCTACTGATTCATCAGGTAACCGTTTATACAACCTCCCCTCTCGCACTATTTCAAATAATGGGCAAATATATGAAACGGATTCAAGTGGTAATCGACGATATGATGGGCAACACTATAAACTTGATGGTAATAAAATTATTCCAACCGATTCATCAGGTAATCGACAATACGACAAACCACAATTTCAAATTCGATAATTTCTTTTACAAATCTTTTTACTCGATGACATAACCTGTCATTACTGTATTTTATACTTAACGCTCAATAAAAATATGATGCGGAGAAAAAAGATGGAATGGTGGGTTTGGGTTATTATTGGATTTGTGGTGATTGGGTTATTTGGTGACGATTCGAATGCGCAATCAAACGCAAATAATCAACAAAACTTCAATGCAAGTGCAAATCAAAATCGTGGACTTAATGCAGGCGACATCGTCGATGTGACCAATATTATCTCTAACGACCATGGTAGCCATGAAGAAGACGATGACGATTATTTTGATTTCTTTGATTAAACATCGTTATATAACAACATATAAGCTAGTTTGATACTTTTTTCAACTAGCTTTTTACTACTTTTATTTTTTAATTAAGGAAAAATTATGCAATATATGACTCTTGTATTAATGCTACCTGCACTACTTACTTTCTTTATATTAAAAAACGTCATAGCAAATATATTCGAAAAGTTTTGCATCATCTTTAGCATTATTAGCGTTTTTGCTTTATTTATCAGTCAATTTTAACTCTAACAACCCAAAACGTAACCTTCATGATAAAACTGCTGCATCAACAGGTATCAACACTTCGTTACGTCGCAAAAACAAAAATGTAAAAGGGGAGTTGTAACGCGCCCACACAGATTCACCAGTGACGCGCCAAGAATGTTGAGTAATCCATGATTCGAGTGTTGTTTTATGACGATGGTAATTTTTTTCGCTCCAAAATCCGCTGTACGTTATTGCCGCGATACGTCTTGCTGGCACTTGACGCAGCTGAATTTTGCCATTCGTGGGAACTGGAAGTGTTTGAAGTGTATAAGAAGCGGGCATCATAAAACTGATTGCCCATTTCCCCTCTTTTCGCTGTTGACTCACGGGCGCGGTCATTTCAATTTGTTGACTGACCACCTGCTGAGATACAGGCGCTGTCATTTCCAACGCATTTTTTGACTGATTTGCGCCCGAAATATACTCAAACAATGGATGAAACGCTTTATTTCCCGCTTTTTCGAAAGGTGCGTCAATCATTATTTCAGCAAGAATATGCGCAGTATAATCACGCAACTCAAAACAACCGTCTTTTTCGACGATCTTATATGCCGCTTCTTGAATCGCCATGATAATCCTTTGAATTATTGATATTTATCATAATCATTCGAGTTAGACTTGAATGCGGTTTTGACAATAAGATAAATCATTCCTAAACTCACTAAAAACTGAACAACCCCAGAGGAAATGACCGTAATTAAAAACGGTGTAAAATAAATTGCCACCACGACAACTGCGACAATTGAAACAATATTGATTATTTTATTCATCTTAGGCCTCTTTAATTAACGATAAGTTTAGGAACTTTTCAGTTCCCGCTTTGCTTCATTCCAAAGCGCATCAAGTTCGTCAAGTTCACATGATTTTAATTCACGCCCCGACGCGGCGACGCTTTTTTCAATATAATGAAACCGTTTTGAAAACTTTTTTGTACTTTGTTTAAGCGCAATTTCAGGATTCACGTTTAAATGCCGCGCTAAATTGACGACGACAAGCAGTAAATCGCCAATTTCCTCTTGAATATGCGCTTGATCGCCTGATTCCCACGCTTCTTTCACTTCGTCGAGTTCTTCAAGCACTTTATCAAATACAGGCGGAACGGTTTTCCAATCAAAACCATGTTGCGCGGCGCGATCTTGAATTTTCTCACATTCTAAAAGTGCCGGAAGTGAACGCGCCACGCCCGACAAAACACTTTCAGATTTAGGATCTTTCTCTTTTCGTTCATCGGCTTTTGATTGTTCCCACGCGGCGTGACGCTGTGCGTCATTTTCAAAAACAGCATCACCAAAAACGTGTGGATGACGTCGAATCAGTTTATCTGCAATCGACTGCGCTACTTGGTCGAACGTAAATAAGCCACGCTCACTGGCAATTTGCGAATGAAAAACCACTTGCAAAAGTAAATCCCCCAGTTCTGCGCGAAGATCGTCTAAATCCTCACGTTCAATCGCGTCCACCACTTCGTAGGCTTCTTCGATAACGTAAGGAATTAAACTCGCAAAATCTTGTTTCACATCCCACGGGCAACCGGTTTCTTTATGACGCAGTTGCGTCATGATTTCTAATAGATTTTGCGTATTTTTTAGCATAATTTAAAAATGGCTACCAAAACTTTCAACATACCGTGCTTTGAATTGCTCAAGTGTGAACGTATGATTTTGTGTACCGTGATGCTCAATTTTCATTGCGCCCATGAGCGATGCAATGCGACCGGTGACGTTCCAATCTAAATTATTGAGTAAACCATAAAGCAAGCCCGCACGATACGCATCACCGCAACCTGTTGGATCTGCTAGCGTTGAAACGGGAGCGACTGGAATATGAATTTTGTCACCGTCAGCGTAAATAGTAGAGCCTTCACCCCCTTGCGTGACAATTAATGCGTCTACTTTTTGCGCCAAATCATCTAGGCTAAGTCCTGTCAGCGCTTGCATCATTTCCGCTTCATAGTCATTGAGCGTGAGCCATGTGGCTTGCTCAATAAGCGTTAATAACTCAGCACCATTAAACATCGGTAAACCTTGACCGGGATCAAAAATAAACGGAATTTCAAGGTCAAAGAATTGCTGCGCGTGTTGTTGCATCCCTTCTTTACCATCAGGCGACACAATGCCAATACGAACACTATTCGCCACCGTTGGAACATGATTCAAATGGGAAAAATTCATCGCACCGGGATGAAACGCAGTAATTTGATTACCGTCTTCATCGGTAGTGATATAAGCTTGACCGGTGTATTCATTATCGAGACTGCGAATAAATTGACCGCTAATATTGTGTTGATTAAGCCACTTAGCATAAGGCTCAAAATCATGCCCAACCGTTGCCATAATGAGCGGTTCTTCTTTGAGTAGTTTGAGATTATAAGCAATGTTCCCCGCGCAACCACCAAACTCACGACGCATAACCGGTACTAAAAAACACACATTCAAAATATGAATTTTTTCAGGCAAAATGTGGTGTTTGAATTTATCATGAAACACCATAAT
>ERZ1034363.963-NODE-963-length-17598-cov-7.140060_pt1 | contig 17598 bp, 14 predicted proteins | sample MGYA00520616_ERZ1034363 | MGnify/ENA primary metagenome ERZ1034363 (study PRJEB33736, sample SAMEA104284506) | Azolla filiculoides | biome: Urban; feature: Water surface; material: Ditch water | place: Netherlands | collected 2015-10-28 | depth 0-0.1 m ...
TGCGCAGGACGACCATGGGGTCTTTGCCGTGCATGATGACGTTGCCGACGCGGATTTCTTGAGCGGTTTTCATAGGATTTGAATCTGGAATGAAGAGGGATGGCCCTAGGCCAAGCCCATTATTCTAACCTCTGGAGGTCGGTTTTTTGGCAGGCAAGGTGGGCAGTGATCAATCCCGTGCCGTCAGGCCATGCGCCAGGCCCCCCAGCACAATGCCGCCCAAGGCCCAAAAAATGTCGGTGTTGCCTGTGCCCAACGCCGCAATGGCCGGGCCTGGGCAGACGCCAGACAAGCCCCAGCCCACGCCAAAAATGGCCGAGCCGATCAGGGTCTGGCGGTTCCAACTGGCGGGCTGGGTCAAGAACTGACCACCCAGCAAAGGACGGCCCAACCAGCGCGGAAAGCCTTTGTAGGCCAGCATGGCCAGGCCTGCGGCACCGCCCATGACCAGCATCAGGCCCCAGTCCTTGAACTGCAAAAATCCGATGACGACTTCGGGCTGCACCATGGTGGCCAGCGACAGGCCAAAGCCAAACAGCGCCCCGGCGATCAGGGTGACCAGCGCTTTGGGCAGGGTGAGGGTGTGTGGATTCACGGTGTTCATGCCAGGCCTTTCGTGGTGATGGCTAACAGGTTGGCGGTCAAAAATGCGGTGGCCATGAAAGTCAGCACCGCGCCCAGCGAGGGCAATTGCAGCGCGCCCAGCCCGCAAATGCCGTGGCCTGAAGTGCAGCCGTTGCCCAAACGAGCGCCATAACCCACCAAAAAACCGCCAATCAACAGCTGCCACGCAGGCACGCTGGTGTGCTGCGCTTCACCACCCGCCAGCGCAAAGCGCCAGACCAACGCGCCCAGCACCACGCCCAGCGCGTAGACCAGACGCCAGTGGCGCGAACTGAGAAAGCGGTCTTGCTGAAAAAACGCCCGTTTGGACACAAACGACCAACTGCTGGAAAAGACGGAACTCATGCCGCCAACCCAGCCGTTGAACAAATAAAGCAGCGCCACGCCAGCGCCAATCGTCAGGCCGCCCAGCAGGTAGTGCTGCCAGCCGAGGGGGAAGAGGGTGTTGATGAGGGTCATAGGGCGGGATTATCGGGCACGGCATGACCGGTCCTTCTGCTTGTCTTTCACTTGAGGAATGGAGGCAGGTCCTTAAGCCATTTCGAGTGTCATTGAATGGTTTCCGATGTCCACGACAGACCATTCACCATTTTCAAAATATGCCTCATGACCTGAACTTCTTTATTTTTAAAGCCATGTTGCGTGAATGCCTGACAAGCTTGCCCTTTGAAATCTCCACCGCCGCTGACAGAAATAAAAGGAATTTTGTTTTTCTCTGCAACAGATCGAATGTAAGCGTACTGCGTAATGGGGCAAGGGTCTTCAACATGATGGATGAACGCTTGTGGTGCTGCTATCTCGCCATAGTTGAGTCTGGAGAGCTGCGGGTAGGATTTTGGGGCAGTGGGATCAACACTGGCGGTGTGGATAACTCCGGCAAATTGATTTTTTCCGTACTTGGCCATGAACCCAGAAGAAATGCTTCCCATGCTGGTGGACAGCAGGAAAACTTGTTTGATATTTGGTTGTTTGACGAGTGCGGCAGAAACGACTGCCATGGCATGCTTGTATCGGTCTTCTGACGCCTGATATTCAGGTTTACACACATCACCCACACTTGAGTGGCAATCTATCAGCAATGTCATCGTTTGGGCCGTGACCAAATGACGCCTAGCTCTGATGAGGAAGTTGCCCAGCTGGGGACTGTCCATCATTACGCCATTACCCATTTCGGGTCTGACCACAGACGGGTGACCCGGCAGCAGCACAATGAGTTTGGATGCAGTTGCTGATTCTGGGCGCTTAGATAAAACGGCTCGTTGTGTTCCTCCATCAATTGCCACTTCGATCAATTCTTCTTGAAGTCCTTCTGCGTGTTGCGGAATGGGCTGGGCGTACACAGCACAGGAATTCAGGAGCAGTAAAGCCAGGATTCGAAATTCCTTGCGCATTTCATGGTTCCTCATGGAAGTTAATGATGAAAATTAAAACACACCGGCCTGTTTATTCCGACGGGATCTATTTCGTTGCGTCTATCAAGTGTTTTGATAAATGGTCTTGTAGGAGCAGCTTTCTACGGGCATTCATGGCGATATCTGACCATATTGAGATCTCTGAGACATTCAATGAGGGCAGGTCGCCCATTTCAATTTGGTTCCAAGTCGTATGAAAATTTTTCCAGCTCTCCGGCGCGCGCATCCAGTCCAGAAACGCTTCCAGCTTTGCGTGGTGGGCGTTGTCGTCCTGCGGGTAGATGTGCCAGATGAAGGGCCGGCCTGCCCACAGGGCACGCACCAGTGAGTCTTCGCCGCGCACAAAGTTGAGGTCGCAGGCCCAGAGCATCTCGTCAAAGCCGTCTTGGCTTGTGTAGGGCAGGGCGTTCCAGTTGGGGTGCACCGCCATGCCTGCCAGTGCTTGCTGCACTGCCGCCAGTGGGCGGCCGGGGGTGACGAGCAGGTGGTGGGGGGTGTCCACCAGTTGTGCCAGCAGTTGGGGCAGGGCGGCGGGTTCGTAGCAGAACAGGCTGATCAGCAGGCCATCCGGGGCCAGGTGGGGGGCGTGCTGTTGGCGCCAGGCCGAGCGTTTGACAAGGTCAAAGTTTTGCTGGCGCTCAAGCAAGTCGGTTTCGCGCAGCAGGCCACCCGTGTCCGGCGTGAAGCCGGGGTAAAAGAAGGTCTTGGTCCAGCCCTTGGCCGGGCCGCTCATCACGGGCGAAGGCAGCTGGTGCATGCGGGGCACCCAGTCTTCGGCGCTCAGGTATTCGAGGTTGATCCACCTAGGTTGTTGCGCCTGAGTGGCGACACCGTGCGCCACAAAGTTTTCGGGCAAGGTGCAGCCAAAGGCTTCGACCCAGACATCGGCCGGGGGCAGCGTTTTCAGGGTGCTGGCTTGGTTGGCATCGGTCCAGGGCCGCACTTCGATGCCGGGTTCCTGGTGGGCGTTGGGGGCCATCCAGGCCAGTGCCGAGGCGTCGTCCACCCACAGGCGCACGCGCTGACCGGCATCGCGCAGCTGGCGCGTCAGGCGCCAGCACACGCCCAGGTCGCCGTGGTTGTCGATGACGGTGCAGAAGATGTCCCAGAGTTGGCCGGTTTGCATTGGCCGATTGTCGCTGGAGATTTCACTGACAAGTTTTCACAGACAATAGCCGCCATGTCGCACACCCATGATGAAGCCCTGCTCGCGCAAGTTGCCGCGCTGCCCGCCTTGCCGGGTGTGTACCGCTACTTTGACGCGCAGGACCAGCTGCTTTATGTGGGCAAAGCGCTGAACCTCAAGCGCCGGGTGTCGAGTTATTTCCAGAAGGACCACGGCGGCACCCGCATTGGCCACATGGTCAGCAAGATCACGCGCATGGAGACCACGGTGGTGCGCTCCGAGGCCGAGGCGCTGCTGCTCGAAAACAACCTCATCAAGACGCTGCACCCGCGCTTCAACATCCTGTTTCGGGACGACAAGACTTACCCCTACCTCAAGCTCACGGGCAATGGCCGCGTGGCACTGCCCGCGCTGGTGAAGACGCCCGAGGCGCAGCATTACCCGCGTGTGGCCTATTACCGGGGCGCGGTCGAGAAGAAGCACCGCTACTTCGGGCCGTTCCCCAGCGCTTGGGCCGTTAAGGAGTCGATTCAGCTGATCCAGAAGGTGTTCAGGCTGCGCACTTGTGAGGACACGGTCTTTGCCAACCGCACCCGGCCTTGCCTGCTGTTTCAGATCAAGCGTTGCTCTGGCCCGTGTGTGAACCTGATCAGCCCCGAGGACTACAAAGCCGACGTGCAGCATGCCGAGCAGTTTTTGCGCGGCGAGACCCAGGCGCTGATGCGCGAGATGGAAGCGCGGATGATGGCCCACGCCGATAAGCTCGAATTTGAGCTGGCGGCCGAGGTGCGCAACCAGCTGACAGCGCTGTCGCGGGTCTTGCACCAGCAGTCGGTGGACACGGCGGTGGACACCGATGCCGACATTTTGGTGGCTAAAGTGCAAGGTGGCCGCGCCTGTGTGAACCTGGCCATGGTGCGCGGTGGACGGCATCTGGGCGACCGGCCTTACTTTCCGGTGCATGTGCAAGATGCGCAGGACTTGCTGGGGCTGGATGATGCAGAGACCCAGCGCCCCGTCGAGGTGCAGGTGCTCGAAGCCTTTTTGGCGCAGCACTACATTGGCGTACCCGTGCCCCCGCTGTTGATTTTGAGCGCGGCGGTTGACAAAGCTTTGATTGAGGCGCTTTCGGCGCAGTCGGGCGTGAAGATCAGCACGGTGACGAATCCGCGCGAGCACCGCCGTGTGTGGCTAGAGATGGCCGAGAAAAACGCCGAGCTGCAACTGGCCCGTTTGCTGGCCGAAGAAGGCTCGCAGCAGGCCCGCACCCGGGCGCTTGCCGAGGCGCTGGACTTGGCCCCAGACGATTTGGACCAGCTGCACATCGAGTGCTTTGACATCTCGCACACGGCGGGCGAGAACACGCAGGCCTCTTGTGTGGTGTTTCGCCAGCACAAGATGCAAAGCAGCGACTACCGCCGCTACAACATCGAGGGCATCACCCCGGGCGACGATTACGCCGCCATGCGCCAGGTGCTGATGCGCCGCTACGGCAAGCTGGCCGAAGCTTTGCGTTCGGGCGAAGGCACGGCCCGGCTGCCGGACTTGGTGCTGATCGACGGCGGCAAAGGCCAGGTGAGCATGGCGCGTGAGGTGTTCAGCGACTTGGGGCTGGATTTGTCGCGCATTGTGGGCGTCGAAAAAGGCGAGGGCCGCAAAGTGGGGCTGGAAGAGCTGGTGTTTGCCGATGGCCGCGAAAAGGTCTACTTGGGCAAGGATTCGGCCGCCCTCATGCTGGTGGCCCAGATCCGCGACGAGGCGCACCGCTTTGCCATCACGGGCATGCGGGCGCAGCGGGCCAAGGTGCGCATGGGCGGCAGCAAGATTGAAGAGATCCCCGGCATCGGCCCGCGCAAACGGGCCAAATTGCTCCAGCGTTTTGGGGGTGTGCGCGGCGTGGAAAGCGCCAGCGTGGAAGACTTGCTGGGCGTGGAGGGCATTTCACGCGAGTTGGCCGAGAGCATTTACAACGCCCTGCATTGAGTTCTTGGCCCATCAGCCCACGAAAACCCCGTTTGGCGTGCCACAATGAAGCCCATGTTTTTCACGATTCCCACCATCATGACCTGGACGCGCATTGTCGCGATCCCTTTGATCATTGGCGTGTATTACCTGCAGAGCCTGACGGTGGAAACCCAAAACATGATCGCCACGGTCATGTTCGTGCTCTTTGCCATCACCGATTGGCTGGATGGTTATCTGGCCCGCAAACTCAACCAGACCTCGGCTTTTGGTGCCTTTTTAGACCCGGTGGCCGACAAATTTCTGGTGTGTGCGGCCTTGCTGATTTTGGTGCACATGAACCGGGTGCATGTGCTGATTGCCTTGGTCATCATCGGCCGCGAGATTGCCATTTCATCGCTGCGCGAGTGGATGGCCCAGATTGGCGCGGGCAAGAGTGTGGCGGTGCACATGGTGGGCAAGCTCAAGACCACGGTGCAGATGGTGGCCATTCCTTTTTTGCTGTACGACGGCATGTTGTTTGGCGTGATCGACACCCGCGATTGGGGTGCTGTGCTGATTTTGATTGCCGCCGTGCTGACCATCTGGTCCATGGTTTATTACATGCAAAAGGCCCTGCCTGAAATCCGGGCACGGGTGAAATGACCGAGACCCAGGATTCAACGGCCTGGATCAAGGCCATGCCCGTCGTGTTCGTGCTGATCTGGAGCACCGGTTTCATCGTGGCACGCTACGGCATGCCGCATGCACCCCCCTTTAGCTTTTTGCTGGTGCGCTACCTGCTCTCCATTTTGTGTTTTTTGCCCTGGATATGGCTGGCCCGCGTCAAGTGGCCTCAAAACCGGATGCAGTTGTTGCACTTGGCGGTCACTGGCATCTTGATGCATGCGGGCTACCTTGGTGGCGTATGGGCTGCGGTGAAGGCGGGCATGGGCTCGGGTTTGTCTTCCCTGATCGTGGGCTTTCAGCCGGTGCTCACCGCGATTTGGTTGTCTTACAGCTTGCGGGGTTCGGACCAACCGGGCGTGTCGCGCCGTCAGTGGTTGGGCTTGCTGCTGGGTTTTGCTGGCTTGCTCATGGTGGTTTGGCGCAAGCTGACGTTGGACTCACCCATGGACCACGTGAGCCCCATCAACATGGCCTTTGCCATTGGGGCTTTGCTGAGTATCACCATCGGTACGCTTTACCAAAAGCGCTTTGTCCAGCCTTGCGATGTGCGTTCGGCCAACACGGTGCAATTGATGGCCGCTTTTGTGGTCACCTTGCCCTTGGCGCTGACCGAGCCTGAGGCCATGCGCTGGAACGCCGAACTGGCGGGCGCCATGGCCTGGTCGGTGCTGGGCCTGACTCTGGGCGGAAGTTCACTGCTTTACATGCTGATCCAGCGCGGTGCAGCGGCGTCGGTGACCAGCTTGATGTACATGGTGCCTCCCACGACGGCCATCATTGCCTGGCTGTTGTTCGGTGAGACCATCACGGCAGCCACATTGGCAGGTACCGCACTCACGGCATTGGGCGTGAGCTTGGTGGTTCGGCCGTCACGTAAGTGAAAGACCCACAGGGCCTTCGTCGCTAAGCTGATGGTTTGACAAGGCACAGCCTTTTTTATTTTTTGATCCTGAAAGTTTTTCTATGACCAAGCATCGCATCGCCGTGATTCCAGGAGATGGCATTGGCAAGGAAGTCATGCCTGAGGGGCTGCGTGTGATGGACGCCGCAGCCCGGAAGTTTGGCATCGACTTGCAGTTTGACCATTTCGACTTCTCAAGCTGGGACTATTGCGAAAAGCATGGCCAGATGCTGCCCGACGATTGGAAAGACCAAATTGGTGGCCACGATGCACTCTACTTTGGTGCGGTGGGATGGCCGGACAAGATTGCCGACCACGTTTCGCTCTGGGGGTCTCTGCTGTTGTTCCGTCGCGAGTTTGATCAGTACATCAACCTGCGCCCGGCCCGATTGATGCCTGGCATCATCGCGCCCGTGGTGCGCCGCGACGGCAGCGCACGCCAGCCCGGCGAGATCGACATGTACATCGTGCGTGAAAACACCGAAGGCGAATACTCCAGCGTGGGTGGCCGCATGTTTCCGGGGACCGAGCGCGAAATCGTGATGCAAGAATCCATCATGACCCGCATTGGGGTGGACCGTGTCTTGAAGTTTGCGTTTGAATTGGCCCAGTCTCGTCCTAAAAAGCACTTGACCAGTGCCACCAAATCCAACGGTATTGCCATCACCATGCCTTATTGGGATGAGCGCGTGGCCGAGATGGCCAAGGCTTATCCGGGCATCAACGTGGACAAATTCCACATCGACATTCTGACCGCGCACTTTGTTCAGCGTCCCGACTTTTTTGACGTGGTCGTGGCCAGCAATTTGTTTGGCGACATCCTGAGCGATCTGGGGCCTGCATGCACTGGCACGATCGGCATTGCGCCCAGCGCCAACTTGAACCCGGACCGCAAGTTCCCATCGCTGTTTGAGCCTGTGCATGGTTCAGCGCCCGACATTGCAGGCAAGGGCATTGCCAACCCCATCGGCCAGATCTGGTGCGGCGCCATGATGCTGGAGTTTTTGGGCCACAAAGACGCACATGATGCGGTTTTGGGTGCCATAGAAAAGGTGCTGGCCGCAGGTGCAGATGCGCCGCGAACGCCGGATCTGGGTGGCAAGGCCACAACATCCGATGTGGGGCGCGCCATTGCCAATGCGTTGTGATGGGGCGTTTTGACAAATGGGGCAGGGGGGCTGGGCTTTGAAAAAATCGGATGTCAACACTCTGCATGGCGCATTTTCAACGCTAGAATTCACAGCTCACAGTCGTGACTGTGGATTTCATGTCTAATCCACAGCCGGTGATGCCGGGTTGTAACTTCAAGAGGTTTCTTGTGAACAAAACAGAACTGATCGAACACATTGCAAAACAAGCTGACTTGTCCAAAGCAGCTGCAGGCCGTGCATTGGAAGCCACCATGGGCGCTGTTCGGGCTACTTTGAAAAAAGGCGGCACAGTTTCTTTGGTCGGCTTCGGTACATTTGCTGTCGGCAAACGTGCTGCCCGAACTGGTCGCAATCCACGCACTGGCGCAGCGATTAAAATCAAGTCAGCCAAAGTTCCAAAGTTCCGCCCAGGTAAAGCCCTGAAGGACGCTTTGAACTGACAACACTTTTTCAGGTGGGGCGCTTAGCTCAGTTGGTAGAGCGGCTCCTTTACACGGAGTAGGTCGGCGGTTCGAGACCGTCAGCGCCCACCACCACAAAAGTAAAGGCGAACCCTGTGTTCGCCTTTTTTCTTGATAACCCGAGACTTCGATCATGTTTGATTCCATTCGCAACAACTCAAAAATCTGGATGGGGTTGTTGTTCTTGTTGGTGATACCTTCTTTTGTCCTGGTGGGCATTGAGGGTTACAGCCGATACGAAGACAAAGGCGCTGTGGTTGCCAAAGTCGATGGGCAAAAAATCAGCCAAGCCGAATGGGATGCTGCTCACCAAAATGAGGTCGACCGCATTCGTGCCTCGGTGCCCAATCTGGATCCCAAATTGCTCGATTCGGCAGAGGCCCGCTATGCCACTCTGGAACGCTTGGTCAATGATCGTTTGATTGCGATCGCTTCAGAAAAACAACTGCTCGTGACCAGTGACCAGCGCTTGGCGCGTTACCTGCAACAAGATCCATCGATCGCCGGATTGCGTGGGGCCGACGGCAAACTCGACATGGAACGTTATCGCCAATTGGCGGCCAGCCAGGGAATGACCCCTGAAATGTTGGAAGCCCGTGTGCGTCGTGATTTGTCCAATCAGCAAGTGTTGGCTGGTTTGCAAGGCTCGACCTTTGCGACGCAGCGCCAAGCCGATATGGCGCTGGATGCATATTTACAGCGTCGTGAAATTCAAGTCCAGCGGTGGATGCCTGCAGACTTTGCCGCCAAGGTTCAGGTGACCGATGCGGACCTGGAGCGGTATTACCAAGAAAAATCTGAACGCTTTCGCTCGGTTGAAAACGTGGATGTTGAATTCCTGGTGCTTGACGTTGCCGCCTTGCAAGCCAAGATCGTTCTGCCCGAGCAAGACTTGAAGACCTATTACGAACAGAATTTGCAGCGACTGGGTGGCCAAGAGCAGCGCCGCGCAAGCCATATCCTGGTCAATGCGGCCAAGGACTTGCCTGCTGCTGACAAACAAAAAGCCCGTGCCAAGGCCGAAAGCCTGTTGGCTTCCGTGCGCAAGGCCCCTAAAACTTTTGCAGAAGTTGCCCGCAAGAATTCTGACGACACGGGTTCTGCCAGCCGTGGCGGTGATCTCGACTTTTTTGCTCGTGGCGCGATGGTCAAGCCTTTCGAAGACGCTGCTTTTGCACTTCAAAAAGGCGACATCAGCGACATCGTGGAGTCGGATTTCGGCTTCCACATCATTCAGCTGACCGATGTCAAACTGCCTCAGGCGCCTTCGTTCGAGTCCATGCGCCCCCAACTGGAGGCTGATCTGCGCAAGCAACAGGCCCAGCGTCAGTTCGCTGAGTTGGCCGAGTCTTTCAGCAACAGCGTGTATGAACAGTCAGACAGCTTGGCGCCTGTGGCCGAGCGCTTGAAATTGACGGTTCAAAAGGCCCAGGGCCTGACACGCGTGCCTGCTGCGGGTGCCCAGGGTGTGATGAACAACCCTAAATTGTTGCAGGCGGTTTTTTCTGAAGATGCGGTGGTTAAACGCCGCAACACAGCGGCGATCGAGGTCGCCCCCAACACCTTGGCGTCTGCCCGGGTTGTCAATCACCGCCCGGCCACTGTGCGTCCGTTTGAAGAAGTCAAAGCCGATGTGCGACAGCTTTTGATTCAGGCCAAATCTGCTGAATTGGCCAAAGCCGAGGGCCAGGCCCGATTGGCAGCCTGGAAGAGCGAGCCTGCGCAAGCCAATGTGGGCCAAATCCTCAAGGTGTCACGGGAGCAAGCCCAAGCGCAGCCTCAAGCTTTGGTCGAGGCGGCTTTGCGTGCGGACCCTGCACACATGCCTGTTTTGACGGGCGTTGACTTGGGCTCCGAGGGTTACGCCATTGTTCGTGTGAACAAAATTGTGCCTCGCCCGGAGATGTCCACTCAACAAGCCGAGCAAAGTCGTCAGCAATTTGCCCGTCTGTGGGGCCAGGCCGAATCGCAGGCTTATTTGGCCAGTTTGAAGTCTCATTTCAAAGTTGAAATGCTGGCTGAAAAACCTCAAAAGATGAGTGAATCTGCAGCCAAAAAGCCCTGAGCTTCAGGCTATAATATCGATCTACGGTGGCTGTAGCTCAGTTGGTAGAGTCCAGGATTGTGATTCCTGTTGTCGTGGGTTCGAGCCCCATCAGCCACCCCAAAAATCAAAAGGCCCTTTCGACATCGGAAGGGCCTTTTCATTTATGCATCACTTTGTTTGTGAAGCCAACTTGTCCCCCGTTCATCACCGGATACCCCATGCTTATCCACAGGGTTGTCCCGTGACGTCATCGGCTGCGGGGGCTAACATGGCCTTTTGATTTTTCGGTTCTCAATGTCTGCTGTTTTCTCCCCCCATTTGAGCGAATTTCCCTCAGACCTGTCTTCTGACAGCCAAATTGCCAAGTTGCGCGTTCCGCCCCATTCCATCGAGGCCGAGTCGAGTGTGTTGGGCGGCTTGTTGCTCGATAACGGCGCTTGGGACCGGGTCGGCGATTTGCTGGTGGATTCGGATTTTTACCGGCATGAGCACAAGTTGATTTATGCAGCGATTGGCGCGTTGATCAATGCTTCCAAACCCGCCGATGTGATCACCGTCAGTGAGCAACTGCAAAACCAGGGCAAAACCGCAGAAATGGGCGGTTTGGGTTACCTGAATTCGCTGGCGCAATACGTGCCTAGCGCGAGCAATATTCGCCGCTACGCAGAAATCGTGCGAGAGCGGTCCATCTTGCGCAAACTGGTCTCTGCCAGTGACGAGATCGCTACCAACGCATTCAATCCCCAAGGCAAAGCGATTGACCGCATCCTGGACGAAGCCGAGCAAAAGATCTTCAACATCGGTGAAGAAGGCTCGCGCATGAAGCAGGGCTTTCAGTCCATGGACACGCTGGTGGTCGAGCTGCTTGACCGCGTGCAGGAGATGGCCGACAACCCCAATGACATCACGGGTGTGCCAACAGGTTTTTACGACCTGGACCGCATGACGTCAGGCCTGCAGCCGGGGGACATGGTTGTTTTGGCTGCGCGTCCGTCCATGGGCAAAACGGCTTTTGCGATCAACATTGCAGAGCACGTGGCCTTGAACGAGGGTTTGCCGGTGGCGGTGTTCTCCATGGAAATGGGGGCATCCCAGCTGGCTGTTCGTGTGGTGGGCTCGATTGGTCGCATCGACCAGGGCCATTTGCGCACGGGCAAGCTCAGCGACGAAGAGTGGCCACGACTGACCGAAGCGATTGAAAAACTGCGCACGGTGTCTTTGCACATCGATGAAACGCCTGGTCTCACGCCCTCCGAGTTGCGGGCGAATGCCCGCCGCTTGGCGCGGCAATGCGGCAAGTTGGGGTTGATTGTGGTGGACTATTTGCAGCTGATGAGTGGCTCGGGCGGCTCAGGCGGCGACAACCGCGCAACCGAGCTGGGCGAGATTTCGCGGGGCCTGAAAATGCTGGCCAAAGAATTGCAGTGCCCGGTGATTGCCTTGTCGCAGCTCAACCGAAGCGTGGAGCAGCGCACCGACAAGCGCCCCATGATGAGCGACTTGCGAGAGTCCGGTGCCATCGAGCAGGATGCTGACATCATCATGTTCATTTACCGTGACGATTACTACAACAAGGATTCCAAAGATCCTGGCGTGGCAGAAATCATCATTGGCAAGCAGCGTAACGGCCCGACAGGCACGGTCCGCCTCACTTTCCTGAAGAACCTGACCCGGTTTGAAAGCCTGGCCTCAGGCCTCAGCGACGATTACTGAGACCCGAGGACGGGTTTTTAAAGCGCTTCGCTGGCAAAGTCGGCCAGGCGCGAGCGCTCACCTCGCGCCAGCGTGATGTGGCCCCCATGGGCCCAGCCCTTGAAGCGGTCGACCGCATACGTCAGGCCCGACGAGCCTTCGGTCAGGTAGGGCGTGTCGATCTGGGCCAGGTTGCCCATGCAGATGATCTTGGTGCCCGGGCCTGCGCGCGTGATCAGCGTTTTCATTTGCTTGGGCGTCAGGTTTTGCGCTTCGTCGATGATCACGTACTTGTTCATGAAGGTGCGACCGCGCATGAAGTTCATGCTCTTGATCTTGATGCGGCTCTTGATCAACTCGTTGGTCGCAGCGCGGCCCCATTCACCGGCATTGCCGCCGTCGCCTTTGGCCAGAAACTCCAGGTTGTCGTCAAGGGCGCCCATCCAGGGGCCCATCTTTTCTTCTTCGGTGCCCGGCAAAAAGCCGATGTCCTCGCCGACGCTGACCGTGGCGCGGGTCATGATGATTTCGGTGTAACGACGGTCATCCAGCACCTGGGTTAGGCCAGCGGCCAGGGCCATCAAGGTTTTACCTGTACCCGCAGTGCCCGCCAGCGTCACAAAGTCGACGTCCGGATCGGTCAAGAGATTCATCGCAAAGTTTTGTTCGCGGTTGCGTGTGGTCACACCCCAGATGGCATTTTTCTGATGGTTGAAGTCCTTCAGTGTGCGCAAGACGGCTGTTTTGCCGCGAATCTCTGTAACCCGTGCGTACAGGCTCGGCTCACCGGGTGCCTCGAAATACACAAACTGGTTCATGAACAGGCTGGGCACAATGGGTCCGCTGATCCGGTAAAAAGTGTGCGTGCCTTGCTGCCAGCTTTCCACGGTTTTGCCATTGCGGATCCAGAAGTCAGCTGGCAATGCCAATGATCCGGGGTACAGCAGGTCACCATCTTCCAGCGTCTTGTCGTTTTGGTAGTCCTCGGCCTGTAAACCCAAAGCCCGTGCCTTGACCCGCATGTTGATGTCCTTGGACACCAGCACCACTTCTCGCGGGGCTTGCAACTGACCCAGGGCTTTGACAACGCCCAGAATCTGGTTGTCTGCCTTGCCTTGTGGCAGGGCCAAAGGCAAGCTGAGATCCAGTGCCTGGGTCTGGAAAAACAATTGCCCCATCGCATCGGTGTGGCCCGTGGCACTCAAGGGGGAGCCTTTGCCCAAGTCTGCACCTTGTGCACTGGCCAAAGCGTCCAATGAGCGGCTGGCTTGACGTGCATTGCGTGCCACTTCGGTCATGCCTTTTTTATGACCATCCAGCTCTTCGAGCACGATCATCGGCAAGAAGACATCGTGTTCTTCAAAGCGGAACAGGCTCATGGGGTCGTGCATCAGCACATTGGTGTCGAGCACAAAGAGTTTGCTCGGCCCGCTTCGGCGTTTGGGGCGGCTCACGGGTGCAAAGCTGGGCTTCGTGGCCGCAGGCGCAGGGGCTGCCGGTGGTGTCGCAGCTGCCGTGGGGGCTTTGCGGCCGCGGGCGACACGTTTGGGTTCCATGGCCACAGTGGACTGAACGGGCGCTGCAGGTGCCCTGGTTTCGACTTGCACCATGACGGGTGGTTTTTCTTCCTCAGCCGTTTGCGCCTCGAAAGCTGTGTGGGTCAAGCGGCTGGCGCGTTGGGTGGGTGCGGGTGGCAGTGGCATGAGCGAAGGCCTCTTGAGAAGTGAAAAATTCTGGCGCTGAAAAATAAAAAGCCGCCTGGAGGCCAAGGCGGCTTTTTATGGAGGAGAGAAGGGGGCTGAGTTTCAGCGGCATGAAATCATTATGCACGAGCCGAATGACAAAACCCGCCGGGTTCAATCAAGCCACTGCGGCGGCTTTCTTCAGGTCTTTAACGGCCTTGAGCACTTCTTCCACATGGCCTGGGACTTTCAGACCGCGCCACTCTTGCTTGAGTGTGCCGTCCGCGCCGACCAAAAATGTGCTGCGCTCAATGCCTTTGACTTTTTTGCCGTACATGATTTTGTTTTTGACGACACCAAACATGTGGCACATTTTTTCTTCGGTGTCGGCAATCAGCTCAAAGGGCAATTCCAGCTTGGCTTTGAAGTCGTCGTGCGATTTCATGTTGTCGCGTGAAACACCCAGAACCAAGGCACCTGCTTTGACAAAATCCTTGTACTTGTCGCGGAACTGCATGGCTTCGGTGGTGCAGCCAGGGGTGTTGTCTTTGGGGTAGAAAAACAAAACCACGGGTTGGCCGAGGTGGGAGATGTTCGAAACTTTCAGACCGCTGGTCGCGTTCGCTTCAAATTCGGGGAGGGGTTTGTTAAGAACGATCGCCATAAAACTTTGATCTCGCTTGACAGGTTGAGCGCTTGCCGCCATCTGATGGCGTCAAATTCGCTAAAGGCCATGGGCCTTGGCAACCTTCGATTTTACTCTGAATGAAAGCCCTCAATCGCCCAAACCTTTGGAAACCAGGTCGATTGTGAAATGCATGCTTTAAGCTTCTTGCAACAAAGCGACCACCACTTTGCGTCCCTCGCTGGCCAGAATGTTGTAGGTCCGGCAGGCGGCTGGTGTGTCCATGGTTTCAAGGCCAATGCCGCGCTCAATCAGGGGTCTTAGCCAGCCAGGCTGAGGAAATCGCAAGCGGGGCCCACTGCCAAATATCACCAGCTCCGCTCCGCTCAAGGCCAATGTCTCGAAATTTTCGGGTTTGAGCTCTTCAAAACGGCTAACTTCCCATGCGTTTGGCGCAGCGCCCGGCAGGCTGCTGACGATCAGCGAGTGGTCGAATTTTTGGCCATTGACCTCAATCCATCCTTGGCCGTAGGCATTGATGGTGAGGTTGTTCGATTTGTCAGGTTGTAGTTTCATGGGGTGATCTGGGCTGGCAGGGCGTGTTCAGTCCAACATTAGAGGCGCAGCTCTGGGTTGTGGGGCCGAAATGGCCTTGAAATGTGGTCAAATTATAGGTTTTCCCCTCTCGCAACTGCCTTTGGAGGCACTTTGAAGCCCATTCAAAAATCTGCCAAGCTCGCCAACGTTTGTTATGACATTCGCGGCCCCATCATGGACCGCGCCCGTCAAATGGAAGAGGACGGGCAAAAGATCATCAAATTGAACATCGGAAACCTGGCAGTTTTCGGCTTTGATGCGCCTGAAGAAATTCAGCAAGACATGATTCGCAACTTGCCCAATTCGGCAGGTTACTCCGACAGCAAAGGCATCTTTGCAGCGCGCAAGGCCGTCATGCACGAGACCCAAAAGCAAGGCATCTTGGGCGTGACGCTCGATGACATTTATTTGGGCAACGGCGCCAGCGAATTGATTGTGATGGCCACCAACGGTCTGTTGGACAACGGCGACGAAGTGCTTTTGCCATCCCCCGATTACCCGTTGTGGACGGCGGCGGCCAGTTTGTCTGGCGGCACTCCCGTGCATTACCGCTGCGAAGAAGCCAATGGCTGGATGCCTGATTTGGCGGACATCCGTGCCAAAGTCACGCCCCGCACCAAGGGCATTGTGGTGATCAACCCCAACAACCCGACGGGTGCCCTGTACTCGGACGAGTTGCTCAAAGGCATTGTGGCCATTGCGCGTGAGCATGGCCTGGTGATTTTTGCCGACGAGGTCTACGACAAAGTCTTGTATGACGGCGTCAAGCACACGCCTTTGGCCAGCCTGTCGCAGGATGTGCTGACCTTGACCTTCAACTCGCTGTCCAAAAGCTACCGTTCCTGCGGATACCGGGCTGGTTGGATGGTGATTTCTGGCGACAAAAAGAACGCCCGCGATTACATCGAGGGCCTGAACATGCTGTCGAACATGCGCTTGTGCGCCAACGTGCCTGGGCAATGGGCCATTCAAACCGCTCTGGGTGGGCACCAGAGCATCAATGAGTTGGTGAACGAGGGTGGCCGTTTGCGCAAGCAGCGCGATCTGGCGTACGAGCTGATCACGGCAATTCCGGGTGTGAGCTGCGTGAAACCGCAGGCTGCGCTGTACATGTTCCCCAAGCTCGACCCCCAAATTTACCCTGTCAAGGATGACCAGGATTTCTTCTTGCAATTGCTCGAAGAAACCAAAGTCATGCTGGTCCAGGGCACCGGCTTCAATTGGCCCGGCACAGACCATTTCCGGATTGTGTTTTTGCCTCATGAAGACGATTTGCGCGAAGCCATTGCCCGTGTTGCGCGTTTTCTCGAAGGTGCCCGCAAGCGCTTTGGCACCGAGACCGCATTGGCAGCTTGAATTCAAATATCCTTGCCTGAGTTTTTCAGGCGTACTGTAGTAAAGAAGTAAAAAATGAAACCGATCAAAGTTGGCCTCTTGGGCGTAGGCACTGTGGGAAGCGGCACATTCAATGTGCTCAAGCGCAACCAAGGTGAAATTCAGCGTCGGGCTGGTCGCGGTATTGAAATCACCATGGTGGCGGACCTGGATGTGGCCCGTGCTCAAGCGTTGGTGGGCGAGGGTGTTCAAGTGGTGGCTGATGGCCGTGAGGTGATCGCCAATCCCGAGATCGATATCGTCATTGAATTGATTGGGGGTTACGGCATCGCCAAAGCCTTGGTGATGGAAGCGATTGCAGCGGGCAAGCACGTGGTGACCGCCAACAAGGCTTTGCTGGCCGTGCACGGGACTGAAATTTTTGCAGCAGCCCAAGCCAAAGGTGTGATGGTGGCTTTCGAGGCCGCTGTGGCCGGCGGTATACCTATCATCAAGGCGCTGCGTGAAGGCCTGACAGCCAACAGCATTCAGTGGGTTGCGGGCATCATCAACGGCACTACCAATTTCATCTTGTCCGAAATGCGCGACAAAGGGTTGGACTTTGGTGTGGTGCTCAAGGAAGCCCAGCGTCTGGGTTATGCCGAAGCCGATCCGACCTTTGACATCGAAGGCGTGGACGCTGCGCACAAAGTGACCTTGATGAGCGCGATTGCCTTTGGCATCCCGGTTCAGTTTGACAAGGCCTATGTGGAAGGCATTACCCAATTGGGCGCGGCCGACATCAAATACGCCGAGCAGCTGGGCTACCGGATCAAGCTGCTCGGCATCACCAAGCGCACGGCGCAAGGCGTGGAGTTGCGTGTGCACCCGAGTCTGGTGCCCACACAACGCTTGATTGCCAATGTGGAAGGTGCCATGAACGCCGTGATGGTGCAAGGCGATGCCGTGGGCACCACCTTGTATTACGGCAAAGGCGCGGGCTCCGAGCCGACGGCCAGCGCCGTGATTGCCGACTTGGTCGACATCACCCGCCTGCACACCGCCGATCCACTGAACCGTGTGCCTCACTTGGCTTTCCAGCCAAATGCCATGAGCAGCTTGTCGGTGTTGCCCATGTCCGAGGTGGTGACCAGCTATTACCTGCGTTTGCGGGTGGCCGACCAGGCCGGTGTTTTGGCCAAGTTGACTGGCCTCTTGGCTCAGGCCGACATCAGCATCGATGCCGTTTTGCAACGCGAGGCCGATCAGGTCAGCCAAGCGGGCGAAAACCAGACCGATGTGATCATCTTGACGCACGACACGCGTGAAGGCACT
>ERZ1034363.964-NODE-964-length-17580-cov-5.570874_pt1 | contig 17580 bp, 37 predicted proteins | sample MGYA00520616_ERZ1034363 | MGnify/ENA primary metagenome ERZ1034363 (study PRJEB33736, sample SAMEA104284506) | Azolla filiculoides | biome: Urban; feature: Water surface; material: Ditch water | place: Netherlands | collected 2015-10-28 | depth 0-0.1 m ...
ATTGACTTGAACTAATGAATCGAATGCGCTATAATATATTTTTTAAGGGATTTTATGAACTCAGGGATTTACCTATACACCTTTGCTAATGGTGATAATTACGTCGGGCAAGCTGTCGATCTTGATAAGAGATGGGAGCAGCATATTCAGAAAATGAAGAAGGGTCAACATACCAAGCTTATTCAAGATGCTTACTATAAGTACGGCCTGCCCCAGTTTAGGGTGCTACTTAGATGCCACCCCAATTATCTGGATGCTATTGAAGCATGGTCTATTAAAAAGATAATGCCTAGGCTCAACGCTACTAGACCTACCTGTTACGATGATACACCCATGTCATTTGAAATAACGGAGGAGATGCTGTATCCATCACTATTTAGAACCCTATACGAGTTTGAAAAGCTAAAGCAAATGGAGATAGAGGTGGAGAAAGAACTTGTAGAACTAGAGAAAGAGAAACGCAGGCTAGAACGAAGATTAGTGCTAGTAGCGAAAGAAGCCCAGCCTAAAGAACTACAGGATTATATCCAGCAGTTAGAAGAGGATGCAGGCTTCCTATCAACACAACTAAAGATTTCCGAGTCTGTTAAAGCTAGACAGTACCAGCAGTTAAAGATAGCCGAAGATAGAATCTATCAACACGCAAAACTGCCGTGGTACAAACGAATCTTTCACACTGTATAAGTATACAGGGCATAGCGAACAGCATCAGCCATGTGAGAGAACTTATCGTGTAGAGGCTTCTCTGTAGCTAAAGTAACCTTACCGGCTTTACTAGACCCATTACCGGGATCCCAGCGATACTGGTCGAACATTTCTAGTACATGAGTACAACTAGGGTCAACACGTAGTCTACCTTGGTGCATCAAGTTCTGTACGAAGGCTATTCCAGGTAAAACGTCTTTCTTAGCACGAGCAGTAGCAATATCGTGTTCATATGCTAAGTCGGCAGCAAACTGTGCGGCCGCAGCGTCGATGAATACCATGTCTACGTTCCAGCGCGAGTTAATCTCCTTGAATCGTCCAGCATGTGCAGCAGTAGTAGCCTGAGCGTCAAGGTACTCGTCTACAATCCAGAAGAGGTCCCTAACCATGTCGTATATTATAACTACATAGGCTGTAGGGTCTTTATACCCAGGGTCTAGGCCAGCAATCGCTTCCTGTCTATCACATACCTTAAACTCGACAATGTGATCTCTATTAAGTTGATAAATCTGACCCTCAAACACGTTGAACGAAGCCAAATATTCCTGATCAAATTCCTGTGGAGACATCGAGCGACGAGCTTCAGCAACGTCGCTTTCCTTCATACGCTCATTCTCATGATACGTAGCTTGGATGGAACACCACTCAGGGAACTCATCATTAAACCCGCGATCAAAGAACTTGCTAAACCAGTTGGCACGTCCACGAGGTGTAGAGATAAAGATAGCCTTAGAACCAGGACGATCTAAGGTAGGGCGCAAAGCAACGTTAAACGCTTCTTCACCATGACCCAAAGCTGCTTCATCAAAGATAATTAGGTTATATGAACGACCAACGCAACTATCAACAGTCGACAACGAACCCATCCTAATAGTAGACCCATTCGAAAGCTCAATAATACGGTCTTTCAGGTTATCACGTGTAATCTCTAAATCAAACTCACGTATCAGCTACCGCTGTAACTCAAAAGAAATCGAAGACAGATTATAATTAGGCGATATAATCAACACGTTAGCACCAGGAACTAGGGTAACAAGTTGCCCGATTACGTTGGCTATATACGTCTTACCCAATCGTCGAGCTAGTGCAGCACAAACGAACCTATGACGAGGATCATTGATTGCGTTTATCAATGCGATTTGGGGTCGGTTTATAGTATCAAACACGGAACAGGCCAATCCTGTATCAGGGTCTTTAGTAGGCAACAACTTAAGGTAACCCTCGATAGGTAGCTTAATGAAGCGAGACGCAACAGGAAAATCCTCTAACGTCTCTCTATTTACGTAATCTCTAGATATTTTAAGCATTATTATCCATCAGTCTAGAAAGTAATTTATCGTAGTTAGACCCACCATTGTCGTTGATCTGAACGTTAACTTGATTATGCGGTGCTGGCTTCTCTACTCGTAGAGCCTCTAACTTAATCTGCCTATCTAGCTCGTCCATTCGCATTTTATGCTAAAGGGTAAGTATCTCTATAATATCTTTCGACGAGCCAGTTCCTGCTTCTTCCATCTCTTGAAACTTCTTCTTGATAATGGCATCCATAGCGGAACGCATTTTAAATCTATTGCTAAAGCCAAGATCCATGTATACGTGATCTATGTACGCACGGACTTCTCGTTTTGCTAGAATTTGTGTTACAACATCTACTCCTACCTCTAATGATTCTGCTACCTCTCGTACATCCTGGCACTGAAGATAACAATTTGCTACTTCTAGGGCTTCTGGGCTAATTTGGACGTACTCTGCAGGTAGTTGAGTTGGGGGTAGTGGCAGGTTGGGGTCGCCTTGGGCGATTGGGAAATTTGGGGCCATCTTGGAAAACTCCTATTATTTTTGGCGGTTGATCGATTATAGCACAGGGCGGGTGGGCCGTCAAGTCGAAAAATTTTATACACATGAACTACTTATATATACCTATTGAAGATATGCCTTTTGGCAAAGAACGAAGAGCAGTTATTATGAAGGCTTTTCAAGATACAGAAGATGCTGCGTATGCGGTTAATTGTAAATGGAGACCACAATTAAAAGACGACCCTGATTTAAGAAAACTTGTAAAAACTGGTAAGCTGCTACGGCTTAGGACGATCAACAGAACATACCTTGTACTTAATCGCTAAAGCTCTCTGCGTATAAAAAGTTTTTGGTGAGAATTTTATTAAATAGGCCGTGAGAGGGGGCGATGATAGGTATGGGTATATTGTAGTCCAATAACCGCCCTACCCTATTATAGCCTATATTCTTATCGTAAAAACTATAGCACGAAAATACAACACAAAAATATATTTTCAATTTATTTTCATGCTATCATTTTATTTTGATATAATAAACACATCAACAGGAGATACACCATGACCTTCATGACCATTGCACTTACTATCATTTTGGGAGCACTGCCAATCCTCATCATTGGTATGATGCAGAAAATCAACGGAGAATGGCTGTGATCTATACCTTCGAGAATCCAAAACCTGCTATGGAATTTGCAGCACGCTTGAATACCTACGCATATGAATCATGCAAGGCAACACACCACCCATCAGGATGGTGCGAGTGTGGGCGTACGGGGCACATCGTGCATTACTTGGGAAGGTGTGGAAGTCTCGACCTCTACATCAATTATGATAGTCTGGCCGACATTTTTGTTGGTCATACTTGGGATTGATTGGTCAGGTGTGGTATAATACACCATCTTAACAGGAGAATGTAACATGGCAACTATCGTATGCGACGCAGCAAAAGTAAAAGCAGCAGCACAAGCAACTATTGACAAGATAGAAGCAGCACGCATAGAGAGGGATGAGGAAGCCCTTGCCAAGACCATGCGAACACGGCATATAGGGTGGAGGGGTTTCTATTACCCTGACCGTGAGAAGGCCGTTAAAATACTGGACGAATCTGGTTTTATGGGATGGCGCAGCATGTATGCGTGGGGTGATCTTGAACACGCAAAGAAACTGCTATTAATTGCAGAGCACGGTGACCCTGTTACGTTGAACGAGGAGGATGCACGCGTGCTATTCTAAATATAGCGCTATCATATTGATAGCGCTATTTGCGCCAATATTATACCACACAATATTGGCCCACGTCAAGGGGTTGCGACGAAAATAAATAAAATATATTTTTGGGAAATTTGGGCAATTTGGGGTTATAATAACACCAACGCAACGAACTAAGGAACTAAGATGTTTATCTCTGAACAATACGCCGCTGTATACAATCTGGACGGTGAATACTGGGATGCTATGCTTGATGTAGCAGGCGCATACTACTGGGTTGCTGGGCATCTTGATGCTAGCGTTTACCGTGATGTTGATATGATGATATTGGGGCTGTAAGATGTCAAACCAAGAATACAACCAAGCATACTTGGACTTTCAGGCCGGGCGCATTACAGAAGCCCAATGGCGTGAGGTTGTGGACAAGATGTGGGCTGTGCGTATGGGCGAATGCCTGCCTGTTTTTCAGCGTATGAAAGATAAATAATAAGCCCTTCGGGGCTTTTATTTTTACCTACCTGCTATCGTTTTGATAGCAGATTTGCGCCGATTATACCACAGTAAATCGCCCCGCGTCAAGGGGTTGTGCGTAAATACAACGAAAATATTTTTCTTTTATTTTTGTGTGAATCAGGGAAATTTGGGCGGTTTGGGCTTATAATACACACATGGCAGCGTGATCGGGCGCTACCAGACGGTCGGAAAATAAATAAAAAGATTTTCCCCGAAAGCTCAAAAAGGTGATATAATACCTTCACTGACCTAGCAGATTCTAGGAACCATGTTCTTACTGGAGAATTTTGATGACTGCAACCACTAAAGCCGTTAACTACACTGCCGAGCAAGAAGCCACCATTTCCGCACTGGCAGGCGCAGGCAAACTGACAAGCGCAGACGCTGAAAAACTGGCAGAACAGTTTGGCAAAACTGTCAAGAGCGTTGTTGCAAAACTGTCACGAATGGGCGTGTATCAGAAAAAAGAACATCTGACAAAAACTGGTGAGAAGGTCGTGAAAAAAGACGAACATGCCGATGCAATCGGCGCGATTCTGCGACTGACTGAAGCCGAAACGGATTCTCTGACTAAAGCCAATAAAACGGCACTTCAGAAAATCTTTGAAGCCTTGGCAAACTCAAAGCCAATCGAAGGCTAATAAATAGGGCGAAAGCCCTATTTAATGGGACAGCCCATTAAATAGGTTTTTTGTTGTGTAACTTTAATTGGAGAAATTAAATGTCGAAACTGTCAATGATTCAAAAAGAGATCTTCCGCTTGAATCGCGAGGAAATGCAAGAAGAAAATATCAAATGGGCATTTTGCCGTGAAACTGGAATTACAATTATTTATAAAACAATGCCTAAAGGTTGTTTTATTAAACTGGCAGTTGCTTACTGTAACGAGAATGATGAATTTAAAAAGAAAATTGGATTAGTTACCGCATGTGATCGCTGGGAAAATGATATGGCAATTCAGATTCCAACGCAAGGATATGCTACACACGATGTAATTGAATCATTCGCTCAATTTATTACATTAGGTGAATGCTGGCTGGAATTGGTTGACGAATAATAAAAGCGGCAATTGCCGCTTTTATTTTTGCCCAGCTGCTATCATTTTGATAGCAGCGGGTGCGCCAAAATTATACCATATAATTTTGGGCTGTGTCAAGGGGTTGGGCGAAAAAACAACGAAAATATAAAAAATATTTTCTTGCGCGTTTTTGGTTTTTGGCTGTATAATGTACCCATGAAAGTTGATCGAAACATCCTCACCGTTGACCTTAATAAGCGCGCTGCTATCATTTGGGAAGCACTTTGTGAAATTCACCCCAGACTGGTAAAGCATGATGTGCCCGAGGTGCGTCTAAACGGGCGCATGTGGCGCTGTGCGGGTCAAGCCTTTTTGGAATCAGGCTATATCACAATTTCACCAAAATTCTATGATGCTGGGTTTTCCACCCGCATGAATAAAATCATTTTGCCCCATGAGTTGATTCACATGGCAGACTGGTATTTATTTGGCGCGTCTGAGAAAAAATGTGGTCACGGCAAAAATTGGGCAATGCTTATGGTACAATATGGGCTTGAACCAGACGTATTCCACACAATGGAAATCACCCAGCAAGGAACCAAAAAATGATTAAAGCACTAGAAACAATCGGCACAATTTGTGGCATCATCGGCGCGTTTCTCGTTGCTCTCAAAATGGGAGCATACGGTTATCCGTTCTTTTTTGTATCGTCTTTTTGTCTGATGACATCTGCTATTGCTTTGGGTCAACGCAATTTCATTGCATTGCAAGGCGTGTTTTTTGTTGCCAATGTAATTGGTTTGTTCAATTATCTTTGAAAGGGAATTAAAATGGAATTGTTTTATCCATGCGACCGCGTTATAACTGACGCATTGAATCCGCAATTGCCAATTGCTGACATTCAGGAATTGAATGAACAAATGGGATGCAATCTATATGTTTCAGATGAAGATGAAATGTATTTAAATGCGGAATCATTGCCAGATCATGTATCTATTGTGGATGAAATGGAAATGTTTATGCGAGATGCAGAATGTGAGGCATATTAAATGGATGATATAAACAGAATGCAAAAGAAGCTTTCAACCCCATTTAAAGAATTATATATATTCTTTAAAGAATTGGAGGCTAAATTAGAATATCCCAATTGTGAGGGAAATGCAGATCGGGAAAGAATCCTAATTCAGGCAGAAAAAGAATTAATTATGTGGGGAAAGATTTAATTAAAGCGGCAATTGCCGCTTTTTTATTTATCTCTGTGCTATCATTTTGATAGCGCTTGGTGCGCCAAAATTATAGCATATAATTTTGGCCCCTGTCAAGGGGCTGTGCGAAAATACAACGAAAATAAATAAAATATTTTTGTTGACACGGGCGCGACTTCGATGGTATACTGGAGGGTTTGGGCCGGGTTTTAATGCTATCGTTTTGATAGCATGGTTTGCGCCAAAATTATACCACACATTTGAACGGCTGTCTATAGGGGTTTTCACCTAGAAGAAATTTGTTTGCTATCATTTTAGATCGACTATAATACATACATGGCGCAGATGATCGGGTTTGCAGCCAAGGCGAAAAGAAAATAAAAAATCTTTTCGCAAACTGTAAAAACTGTGCTACAATGTAGCATCTGCAACGAAAGGTTCAAAATGATTAAAATGATTAACGTGTTTGACTGTGATGGTGTTTTGCTGGACTCCAGCCACCGTTATCGTCCAATGCAACGCGATGACGGTGCGATTGTGATTGATCTGGCACACTGGATCGAAAATGAATATCGTGCATATGATGATGCCCCATTGCCCACGGCATTAAAAGAATATGCGGAATCATTGGCTAATCCTAATGCATATACCGTAATTGCAACTGCCGCTGTAATTTGCGATAATCGCATTAAATGCCTGAAAGATAAAATTGGAATGCCTGATTACATTATCGGTCGCAATGGCAGATCAGATACGCGTGGCGGGGCGGAATTGAAAATTGCTGGACTTCGCAAATTGTTGAATCTCAAACAATTCGCAAATGCTGAAATGACAATGTTTGAAGATAACATTTCATATCTGACAAAGATTGTCAAAGCATTTAATTGTCGGGGTGTTTACATTCCTTCAGGTCAGGGTCATTAATTAACTGGTTTGTCAATTGTCCATTACAATTGACTTGTGATTATCCGTCAATTACGGTATATAATGGAAATTCAAAATGGCTAAAAAACAATTCTTCGCGATTCTTGACACTGAAACTACAATGGAAAATACAGTTGCAGATTTTGCAATTATCATCGTAGATCGGGAAGGCGTAATTCACAATCAATGTGCGGTAATGATTAAAGATCATTATGGCAAATTCGAATTGTTCCATGATAAAGCAGCAAATGACATTTGGGGTTATGCTGGTTTGGAACGTCGCAAAGCGAATTATGTCGAAATGCTTAATTCCGGCAAAAGAATGTTGGCTTCAGTAACTGCGGTAAATAATTGGATTCAGCAAGCAATTGGCAAATACAATCCGACATTAACTGCTTATAATCTCGCATTTGATAAAGATAAATGCGAAAAAACTGGAATTGATTTGTCGGGTTTTAAAGATTCATTTTGCCTTTGGCAAGCCGCTGTCGGTAATATCTGTAAAACTAAACAATATAAACAATTCACATTAGAGCAACATGGATTTAATTCTGTGACTTCTTTTGGAAATATGACTTTCCAAACTAATGCGGAAATGGTTTGTGCATTTATTAAAGGCGAATTTACAAAGGAACCGCATACATCATTGGAAGATGCGCGAGATTATGAATTGCCAATTCTCCAATTGATCTTGAAAAAGGCTAAATGGAAAGAGAAAATCACCCCATACAATTGGCGCGAATTTCAAGTTAAAGATCATTTTATTGCCAAGTAATTAAAAGCCCTTCGGGGCTTAATTGGAGAATTAAATGCAAGATATAGTTGTTTTTTATGGTTCACGATATTGCATTTGTGAGAATGGAAATATTGATGAGGCAATGGAATGGGCAATTAAACAGGGCTTTGTTGAAAATGCAATTGATTTCATTGAAGGAATTGACGAATTCCAATTTTATCGAATTGGAGATAATCAATTAAAAATATCCGGCATAATGCGTAAACCCGCATTTATAATTGAAGGATAAATAAAGGGCCAATTGGCCCTTTATTTTTATTAATTATATAAGCTGCTACTTATATAATAGCGCGGGCGCCAATTATACACCGTATAATTGGGCCGTGTCAAGGGGTTTTGCAGGAAAACAACGAAAATAAATAAAAATATATTTGGAGCTTTGTAAGGTTGGTGTAAGGTTCGGGGCGTACAATAAGGTGTGGGCGCCGAAAATTGCTCCTAAAATGATAGCACTAGGCTGAACCTTTTATTGTACCACGAAAAAGCCTGCCTGGTCAATAGGGGTTTTCACCTATGTGGTATTTTCACACACAAGAAAATTCTCTTGAAAAGCGCGTGGTTTGCCTGTATAATTCTCTACATGATGCAGCGATCGGGCAGCGTCAGAGGCAGAAAAAAGAAAATCTTTTTTATTGCATACGTTCTTAAACTGGTGTATAATAGCATCACTGGCCGGGCAGATTCCCCGGAAGCCTTTGTTTTCAAGGATACTAAAATGGCTGCAACTAAAACTGTTAACTACACTTCCGAGCAGGAAGCTGTGATCGTTGCTATGGCAACTAAAGCTGAAAAAGGCTTGCTGGATTCTGCTGCTGCTGAAATGCTGGCCGCTGATTTTGGCAAAACTGTGAAATCCGTGGTTGCGAAATTGTCTCGCATGGGTGTTTACCAGAAAAAGGTTTACACTACAAAAACAGGAGCAGAGGTTGTGAAAAAAGATTCGCTGGCTGACAAGCTGGCTGAGATCTGCGGTTTGACTGAAGCGGAAGCCACTTCGCTGGAAAAAGCCAACAAAACCTGTTTGGCAAAAATCATAGCAAAGTTGGAAGGCTAAAATAATGGGCGAAAGCCCATTAAATAGGCGAAAGCCTATTTAATGTGTTTTTATTGGAGAAACTGAAATGATTTTTATTTTTAATCAAGCGGGCGAAGTAATCGCAGATACTTCTGGAAGCATCTGTTTCAAATCCCATAATAGCGCATTGGAATATATGCGAGATAATACTGGAATGCTGGAAAATGGTGACAAATTCATAATTGTGGATTTTGATAATGATTGTTCACATTTCTATTTTGCGCGATTATCTCTTGTAATTGACGCTATTTAATTAAGCCCCAATTGGGGCTTTTTAATTATCTCAAATATAAGGCTATGCTTATATACTGTGCTATCATTTCGATAGCGCTGGTGCGCCAAAATTATACCATAATTTTGCGGCCCGTGTCAAGGGGTTTCCCCAAAAAACAACGAAAATAAAAATATATTTACCCTATTGACACCGCCCACGGTTTCGTGGTATACTGGAGGGTTATGCTGGTTGCTATGCTTTTGATAGCAGCCGTTTGCTATCATTTTTGTAGCATTTTGCTACCATTTCGATAGCAGAGGGGGTGGTACCCCCTCTGCGCCAGTGGAAAACCTTGTCAAGTGGAAATCCTTGAATGTGCCGCGAAGGTCCTTGCAAGTGGAAAAATTCACACTTGTGTCTGTCTGTGGAAATCTGTATAATAAAGGCTTCAAAGGGGAATTCAGATGACACTCGCAGACCTAACCGAACGGGAACGCCAAGAGGCCGAGAAATTCTGGCTTGAATCGAATCAGTAAACGGCGTATAATAGAGACTTCAACGCAGTAATCAACATTAAGGAAACCAAAATGACTAAGACAGTTAACTACACTCCTGAGCAAGAGACCCAGATTGTTGACCAGTATGAGGCCGGTATGTCTACCGACGAAATCGCTACCATGTTGGGCAAGTCGGTGAAATCTGTGGTGGCTAAGTTGTCTCGCCTGGGTGTTTACAAGTCGAAGAACAAAGCGGTTGCTACTTCTGACCGTGTTACCAAGGCTGATCTGGTGGCGCTGATTGAGGGTCGCTACGCTGTTGAGCCAGGTACTCTGGCTGAGATGGAAAAGCTGACCAAAGCTACCCTGACCCTACTGGCGCGAGAGGATTGAAAATTTAGGCTTGCGCTGCCACCCCATAAAGCGTATAATATATACTTAGACAGACGCAATAAGGCAAACAGCAATACACATTAATAAATATTGTCTTGCGCGTCTGATCTAAATACTGTATAATTAATACTTAGACAGCGATAGCCTTGGCCTACAACGCGACTCGCATACTAAGTTAAGTGTTTCAGGTATCTGCCAATACTGTGACCCTAAGTCGCAGAAGTTTCCAAAGTGTATACTGGTTAAATGATGGTCTAGCATAACAGCAACTGTGGCAAGCAGTGCAGGTTACGTGCCCATCAGCCTAGGGAACATTTGTGAGAAGCTTCCAAGACCGGATCGGGAACACTTAACTTAGTATCTCTGATGAGGCTTTAATAGCCGAAACCCTAAGCGACGACGCAACCTGCAACGGCTTAGGGTAAGATACAGCTTCCGGATTCTAGTGCTAGCTTGCTAGACGTGATGAACAGAGTAGTACTTTCTCCTAGTGGTATCACACTAGGCTCTGGCAGCGTGATCGCCACTATCCCACGTCGGGGCGCAATACCCTAGTTAACATAATTGATATCGAAACGGCTCCGATATAAAACATCCCTCGACCCTAAGCCGTAGCATGTCGTTAAACTTCAATGGCTGTGGTTAGTCACCTACGACTTTTGGTCCGCAATGACCTAAGGTAAAACTATAACCTGGATGGAAACCATGAATTGCGAGTTCCTTAATTAATCAGTTTTGCTAAAAGATGATTAGTCCATTTACTCGGCCTCTGCATTAAGTTGCTTAGTCCGATTTAGTCAACTAGAGATTAGTCACCTCTAGTCTATTTTCGGTAGTCTGTTTTTGCTATGATCTAATGGGAGGATCTCCCCCTCTGAAAGGGGAGTGTGCGGATTTCGAAAGTTCCGCTAGCATACAGGTGATTAGACTATTAACCCTAAACTGTAGCGAATAGCGTTAAGAGCTCTCGAGGAGGTGGTTCTCTAAGATTGACGCGGTTTAGGGTCAAGCACAATGTTAGTCCCCATACCAAGGCAGTAGTGCTAAAGTATATCCACCGGCCTACCTAGTAAGTAGCCGGACTACCTTACTAGTAGTGTCCGTTTATACATAAAATCAATTATGTTTTTAAGCCTCATCGTGAATACGGTGGGGCTTTTTTGTTGTCTGTTTGCTATCATTTCTATAGCGCTCTGCGCCCATTATAAAGTGGAAAACCTTATGCTGTCAAGTAAGAATTTCCGTTTGTGCTAAAGCCCTACCCGACCCTAAGCCATAGCGAGTTACCAACAACATAGCCAATAGTGCAAAAATTAGTCATTTTGACCCTAAATTGAGATAGTCTGATTTAATTTGAGCAATTTATACATTTTAGCCGACTTTTGTACTTTGCTCCGGTTTAGGGTCAGATTTTGGCCGGCTTCTGCGCCCTTTTTGCCTCCACAGGGGTTGCGGAACCACAATTTTTAGGCGGCCCCCGAGAAAGAAACTGACCCTAAATCGCAACGATTAGAGCAGACTTCTATAGCCTCCGCACGACCCTAAGTCGCAATAACCAGAACAGGTTGTGTAAGTGTAGAGGCGACCCTAAATCGCAGTAAGTGGAAAACCTTAGACGTAAAAAAGCCCCGTAACCACAACAGTTACGAGGCTTAGCTCAGCATGTAAGATGCTTAATCAACAGTTCCAACACTCTCTTATTGCATTTCTCTAGACTATCTAATGCTTCGCTATCTTCTCCAGTAAGCTCTGCGATTTGATCTACTAGCTCACTCTTCCTAATACTAGGAGTACCCATTTTAGTCAGATATGGCTGCTTTTTGTATAGTCCCATACTGGACAGCTTAGCAATCAATGATCTTTCGCTAATGTCCCTATTACTAGCAATTTCCTGGGGCGACATTGTCTCAAGATCTTTTTTAATCTCCTCAAGGAGTTCGTTAGTGTATTTCATATTACCAGTCGATATCGGAAATGTTACCTACAACGTTGCTACGTGGTGTAGCTATTACATCCTCTTCGATCAAAGGATCCGGCATTTTATCCCAGTTATTAGGGTCAAGTACCATGTACTCATTCCTGTGACTAGGATGTGCTGCCCATGTCTGACAGTACATGATCTGCCCTAACATGTTTAACTCCCCTAAAATGGTCTTCCCTAAACCGTAGAGGACATAAGTACTTGCTGCAGGCCTATAACCTCCCGCTTTCTCCCCGCTCTTAATAGCAAGACCTTTCTGTCTACACTCAATCAGCTCCCCACTATCTGCTTCCACTACCTGATTCATTGACTCGTATAGTGTAGGCTCTACAATAAGATTTAGGCTATCTATAGCCCACTTACTATATGGAATATTATGATACTTTTTAAACGCTGCTAGAATAACTGGCACTAGACTACAGTAATAGGGCCCATCTCCTGATGTTTGTGCCTTAAGAAGCTCACCCCGCTTTTTATACATACACAAACGATAAAGGCCCTTATTAAAGGGCTGTGTCTTACAATTGTCAACTAGCAACGATTTAGGGTCATATAGCCCATCTTCATTGACCCTAAGCTGCCACGTACCGATGTGTGCTAAAGCTTGTGGCCAGAACCAACTTAGGCTACTAATGCTCCACTCTTTACAGAAGTCTGAGACTACTACATTAGCCACTGTTACAGCGACCTCCTTAGTCTTTCCTTCCTCCACAGCAGCGGCATACGCAGCATCGAACTCATTACTCAACTTAGCCAGAGGTAACTCTTTTAGATCCCTCTTAATGGTTCCAGTTACAACGGCTTTCTTTAGATTTTTAGAATACATTATCTTCCAAGGTTAGTATTAGCTTTTTACAGCTTAAAAAGAAACAAGAAATCAAAAGGTTTATACCTTTTGAAATTAAAAAAGAAAAAATTAAAAATAGTTATAGTCGATAATCACCTGTATAAGGTTGTAAAGACAGAAGAAGTTGCTCACTGTTCGCAGAAATTTTCAGTATTTCGGTGCGGCCCGGAGGTCCGTCCCAAAAGAACAATTATCTGCTAGCGGCTACTCTTCTGTCTTACTTCTCGTCTTATATGTTCTAGCATATTTAAGTAATATTATATCACACGAACGAAATGAATGTCAAACACTTTATTTCCGGGTGGTTTAGCGGGCGATTTTATTGATCCCACGGCAAATCGGAAGTCTCAGGGTCTTCACTCCAGTCAAAAATGAAATTGCCTTTCTTGTTCTTTTGACTGAAGAATATTCCTCTTGTCCTTAGCTCTTGGAGAACCGGTTGTGATATTATTTTTATTTCACAGCGCATGAATCCTTCCTTAGCTACTCGATCTATCTCTTGTTCGATCATGTCTGCTACTGGTTGGACTGCATTTATTGCTGCTTGTCTTAGTTGTTCTACTTTAGTTACCATTTTATTCCTGTTGATTGGGTTGTTATTTGCTCGATTCGAAACCCTAAGGTGCAGAGAGCCTCGCAAGCTTCATCAGTCAAGGGAAGTACGAGGCTAAAGCCTCCTTTCTTTGCCTGAGCTTCGATAGCTTGCAAAGCTTCCTGTAGTCCCGGATTACTGGCGATTAGTCGTGCTTGTTGTGCTGTTACCATGTTACTACCAAACATTCGTCTTCTTGACGTACTGTGAAACCTAATTCTTTTAGAACTTCTACTTCGTTATCGGATATAGTTAACCTAGTTATTACCGAGAACTGACCTTCTAGAGCACACTTCTTCGCATATTCTAGTAGTCTGTGTAGCCTATCGTTGCAGGCTATATCAAATAGCTCTTTAGCTGTTACCATGATATTGTCCTTCCATCGTCTTCTTCATGATAGTGAATCTTGAAACCTAATCGCTCAAGTTGCTTCTCTTTAGCGTAGTCTAGGTAGTCTACAGTATAAGTACACTCTCCTACTTTAGCAATAGACGTTAGCATATCTAGTAGAATATGAAGGTCGTAGTTTCTAGTAATTTCCCTAAGCTCGTGTGCTGTTACCATGTAATTGTATCCTTATATACTCCAAAGCCTCTGGCTCTCAGATTATTTGCTAACTTTTCTGAGATAGGGTCTGCCGGTGTGCCTTCGTACTTTCCTTGAGAAGCCCAAATCTCTATAACCTCTAACGTTATCTTCAGCTTAGGGTCTTCTGACTTCTCAGTTACTTGTCTAGCCTCATATGCATTAGTGATAGTCATTATCATCCTTGTCAAAGTTATCTAGTTTGTTTACTGCCCAGGTTAGGAGAATGCATACAGCAAAAGCTCCTCCCAATATTAGCATTTCTGTCATTGGCGTCTACCAGTAAAGTACGCTGCGGACAGGAATAGTGAACAGATCCACCAGGCTGTTTGATCTGTTACCCAAGCGTAGATGAATGTTAGGCTTGGAAAGAACAAGGTCATTGCAAGCCAGTGGTCAACGAATACTTCCCTGATTAGTTGGTCGATTGTCATATCTTATATTGTAAATGTTAAAAATATCTAGCATACATTCCACGTTGTCAACAACTTCAGCGGGTGCCTGAGTTCCATCAGGGAATGTATACATTTGCGTCTTAGGGTCTAATGTAGCTTCTTGCATTAGTTGGTCTTATTTATTCCTGATATAGCTGTTGGAGAGCTTTAGCTGCTTCAGCATAGCTACCGGGTTTTAGTAATCCTTCCTTATCAAGAATTTCTAGAACCTTTGAAGCTACTAGTCCTGCAAATACGTGTTCATTGAAAAAGCTAGTAGTCATATCCCAATCTCGTTCGTGAGCTACAGTTGTAGTAGCTTGTCTAATTAGTTTATTTATAATCATTAGTGTTCCAGGAAGTAATCAGCTACAGACGTGGCCATGAAAGCCTCCGGCTTAAACTTGCCATTGCGTAGCCCTTGATACGCTTGATAAATCACATGAGACTTATGCTTAGCGTGTGGTGAATAGTCAAAATGCAGCTCATCGTTATCTGATTGTTGATGCTTGAACGTGTAGAATGCTTCTCTATGTAAGCGTTCGTTCCTAGACATTGGTTTAGTCACTTCATAGTGCTTTTCCAGTAGTCCAGTTTCCGTATCTAGAACACACGTACAGAATCTGATGTAGCCTGCGTGGACTTTAGAGTCAGTTCCTATTAGTTTCATTTAAAAATACCTCTGGTACAACACTAAGCGCTGTACAGTTTAATACTTGTGAATATGCTTTCCCATCTCGGATAGTTATACTATCTTTAATATTAAAACCTTTTACACCGTTAATAAAAGTGGCAGTGTATACTAGCATACCTACATTAAATCTAGATACGTAACCGCCAACAATTGCTGGATAAGTACCGTCCGGGATTTTATAGTAATTAGCCGCAGATTCTATATACTCTTTCTGGGAAGTACAACGGTACCCACAAGTTGGGCAGTTTACCTCAGTATAGTCACCATCTCTTTGGTCTTGTACTCTTTTACCGTCTGCATTAGTTGCTACAAACTCTGTCTTACAGTTGTAGCACTCAAAAGCGTATTGAATATCTTCCGGCAATTTGCCTTGTTTAAGTATTTTGATTGTCATTATGTAAATCCCTGTATGAAGAATATCCACTCATGTTTAGTCGATGTGTTATTGGTATATTACCTATTGCGAATTCGTAGGGTGTAAACTCATTAAACTCTTTAACTGTCTTACCAATCCAGTGCGGGCCTAGTTGATCTTTTGCCCGTACCCATTTAACGTTATTCTCTGGTACACCAGAGTACTGGGACTTATAGCTCATGGAGTCTGACATACCCCCACTCATAGTCATAAGGCTTAATGGTCGCATCCAACAGTCTTCAGTAATAACGTCGTAGTATTCTAGAATGCTAATTAGAATCATTTAGCCACCCCTTCAATACATCTGGCCTTAGTAGTGTCTATTCCTAAAGCTTTGATAGCTCGTTCACATGCTGGCGTAGAGTAAAATACTGAAGTCTGTACCCAGTTACTTTGTGCAATATTGGATGGGCCACTGGGTACGGTTAGCATCCAAATAAATAGTCCAGTAAATCCAATCATAGATGTCTCCCAAAGAATGTATAGACAGCAAACCACTTCCAGGTGTGTGGCTGATTCTCTCGCCACTCTTTCTGAAACTGGTTAGCCTTCCATGAGATACCAGAGTCTGGGCCAATTTGTAGATGATATACCCCGAAGCGTATATTAAACCAATCATTACACATATTCTAGAACCTCCATAAGCGAATCCACATCCTTTAGTATAACCTGTTTGCCTGCAAAGTTGATTACAAGCTTTGGAGCTTCGCCAAGATCACACTCGTATAGGAAGTATTCTAGCCAGCCATCACGATCACATGCTTTATACGATAGAACATCAGTATAATGTTCTATCATGCTATTCATGGCTATAAAGGCCTTAGCATTAGGATAGAACCCAACAGCTTCTAAGTCGTGTTGAGCTTGCCGAATGGCTTGCACATCCTCATACCATTGAACAAGTAGTTTTTTCATTTTAGTGCTCACCACGATAAGTACTTTTAGATTTATTTTGTGCCTCTTCCAAGAGGTAGTATATTTGTACTATACTCAGGCCTACTATACTTCCAATCAGGCCACAGAAGAATTTACTAGAAAAGAATGGGTGTGTGAAGAATGTAGTAAATAGTTCTGTCATAATCCGTGTTCCTGTGTGTCAATTGCAAGCGGGTATTTAATACTTTTATCTAGAAGATGTCTATTTATATTGAGTTGATACTCTAGTTGGCGTTCCAGCGTTCTAATGTAGGACTGGAGATTACCAAACTCTCGTTCTATAGCGCTACGAACTTCTTGAGCTTTCCCATCATCTGTATCGTGTGGCCTATTTTCTTCGCCTTCTAGGTATGCTAAATCCCAATAGGTATCTAACAAGTCTGTAAATTTATTCATGTTAGATCCTTAAGGGCTTGGGTAGTTGCTTGAGATACTTTGCGACCAAATTCCAACACGTCAAACAACCCGTTAGAGAGTTTAAGTTCCGCCAGAATAGCCTTTAGTTGCTCATCTGGTAGCCTAAAGGAGAAGTCTGATTTCAGGTCACTAACTTCAGCGTACAAGTGAGAGAAGTTCAGACCTTCATCAAAGGTTTTATCGACGCAATAACCTTCGTCATCCCTCCACACCATATCTGACCCTAAGCTGTATACTTCTCCGTCTTTGAACTCACCATCAAGACGCATAATAGTAACAGTCTCACCATTAACAAGTTGCCATTCCTGGCCAATTTCGAAGTTCATTCTACTTC
>ERZ1034363.965-NODE-965-length-17564-cov-4.309030_pt1 | contig 17564 bp, 13 predicted proteins | sample MGYA00520616_ERZ1034363 | MGnify/ENA primary metagenome ERZ1034363 (study PRJEB33736, sample SAMEA104284506) | Azolla filiculoides | biome: Urban; feature: Water surface; material: Ditch water | place: Netherlands | collected 2015-10-28 | depth 0-0.1 m ...
GCTTTAAAAAGTTTGTTTTTATATTCAGCCGGTGCTTTTTCTAATTGGTCTGGTGTTAATTGGTTTTTCCCATATACAGGATGTTTAACTCCATTCAATGAAGTACCAGTAAACCAAGCTGCAAATTTAGTAGGAACTGATTTTTTGGATGTAGGTGTATCATCTCCACCAAATACCGATGTTCCTTTTACAGGTTCAGAACTTTTAGCAGCTTGACCAGCAGTTGTAGTTTTACCTGCAATTGTTACTTTTGTATCAGGTCTTAACGTATGTTGTTTTTGATATGAATCAAATGCCGCTTGATTTCTAAAATCCATTTCTCTTAAAGGAATTAAATTTACTAATTTCATAATAGTTCTTTTTATTTTAATATAAATATTTATCAATTTTTATTATGTAATTGTTTTCATTTGCTTAAAAATTAAAAGTTAAGTAAAAATGTTTCATGCATTTTTTTAATTGATTTATAGATGTATTATCTCTTTCCAAAAAAAGGAAAACTGTATTTATATCTATATAACAATTAGAAACAAAATCACCCTACCTAATTCCTACATTTTTTTTTAATTTTTTTAAGTAATGTGTATCATCTAATCAAAATAGTTGATAATTGACTTAAAGACAGATTTTAAAATTTGATGAGTATTAGTCCAACTCAAATGTTTAAAATTATCAGCGACAATTCAATTATTACAAATCCTAAACTTAACATGCATTATCCATACACTATCTATGCTTTATCTATGCCTTATCTATACACTATGACTCGTCCTGAAATAAAAATATTTAGTTTCTTATTTTATATTGGAAAAGTTTTTTATGCACCGCATTAATGATCTCCAACGTTTCATATTTAAGCGATTTTGGAATTCGTTTGCTGTATACTTCTCCGTTACATAAAGTAATTTTTAATAGATAGCGTTTATAATTTAATAGTGTTTTTAAAGTCATAAAAGAGACCAATAACAAAATCAAAAGCAAGATTTCGATTTCAATTTGCAGTACCATTGTCAAAACTAAAAAACCTGCGAAAAGTACTAAAATCATCAATAAATCCAATCGACCGGGTCCTCTTTCAACATCCAGATAAATTTTATGCAATTCCGAAAAAGGAATATTTTCTTGTTTGCCTGATTTAAATTGAAGTGCAATGCCTGTATCTGCTAGCTGCACTTTGTCTAGTTTATTTTTTGTAAGCATACTATTTGGTTTATACTATTACTGTTTATACTAAAAAACCCGTTAGCCAATACTAAATCAGTCTAACGGGTTAAAAAGGAATATTACTCTTTAGCTAAAGCTTTTCGCTTATTATAAAAGAAATACAAAACATAAAGAGTTCCCAGTATTCCCAGCCAAATTAAATGACTGTCTATTGGTGCTGCAGGCGTATCATCCCCTTCTAAGATACCGCTTTCATCTGTATCCCCAGGTTCTGTAGGTTGTGCGAACAGTGCAACATCCCAAAGCAATAGAAAAACAAATAACAGGCTTGTTCTAAGTATATTTTTCATAATTTTTTATTGTATCATTTTCTTAATAACTACCGAACCCTCTTGAGTAATCACATGTACCAAGAGTACTTGAGTGGTACCATTGACCGCAATTAAAGCAGTATTGGCATTAATATCCTTACGCTCCACTAACAAGCGTCCGCTGACATCATACACTTTAACACCTGCTATATTTTGGGCTCCGGCATCAATCTTGATTTTATCGTTTTGCTTGTACACTACGATTGTGTTTGCCTCCAATTCGTTTTCAATAGTGCCTAATGCTTGTTGGTACCTAAACTCAAAGCGGGTATTGAAAACCCCTGCTGCACTCGTAAAAGCATAACTGCCAGTACTCAAATCGTGCAGGGTATTGGTCAAGTTGTCTTTCAAGAATACTTTTTGTCCTGTGGCAAATAATCCGTCGGTGTGGTCTATAGCCAGGGTAAAGTCTCCGGCCGTTTCGGTTTTGAAACCTAGCGGCACCACATCTGATGCATCAAAAGGCAAGCTTCTTCCTTGAATCGTAAACTCTTCATTTTTGATGATGGAAGTCAGAGCCGTTTTGCTATCATTAAAATAACGACCGTCGATGGCGGCATCAATTCCTGAAGTGGCTTTGTCCATATAGGCTACTAAAGTTTGGCTAAAGAATCCGGAATCATTGGTCAAATTCAACCAAATACGGCTTTTATCTGTTTTTTTAGTTTTTAAGAATTGATTGCCATTGTTAGTGGTTCTCATAGCATTGGTAAAAACGGCATCTATATAATTCACTGCTGCGATAAACCCTTGTCCTACTTGAATCACCCCGTTTGGAATCAATCCGTTCGGATCTGCTGAATTGGCCGTACCCACTCCTCCTGCTTTGGTGTAAGTTGCATAAGACGGATTAGCCGAATTATTCGTCTTTCTCCAGAAGTACAAGGCTTCTGTAATACTATTGGCATCGATAAAAGCATCGGCATCCATAGTAGATGGGTATGGATTTCCCAGGGCTGTGTACCCTCCAGTATTTACTATTACGGTTAGATAACCATTGTTTGGAACTCCTGTAAAAGTCCCCGTCCAAATTGTTGGGGTGGTCGGATGATCATTCGGCATACGAATTAAAAACCCGGTTCCTTTTTCGAAATCAGTTGTATTCGGGCTACTCACGGCAGAATAAACATTTGTTGTCCCATCATAGGTATAAAAACGATTTACTGTCGTGATTGGCGTTGTTACTACACTTGTATTACTAGTAAGTGGAGAAAAAGCTAGTAAGTTTTGATTTGCTACTGGAGAAGACCACAACGTATAATCCAAACGAGATAGAGGATTACTATTGCGTTTTACTACTGCATTTCCTGTATTTGTAGTATTGTTAACTTGAATTAAATTAGCATCGTTCTCAATTACAATACCTCCAGCTCCAGCATTATTTACTACCTCATTTGCAACATTTACATAACCTCCTGAATTAATAGTCAATGAACCTGAACTTACAGTCAATTTTTTTGCAGTAATATCACCGTTTGTTCCTGTAGCATATGTTCCAGTAATAACAGCTTCAAGGGTTGAATCTGGAGTACCATTTGACCAAGTAGAACCGTCCCAAATAGTGGTAGTTGCAGTAACAGTTGTTAAATTTGTAATCGCATTATAAGTATTTGAAATTGTTTTTCCAGCCGCTAATGCTGCTCCAGATACTTTTATTGTATTAGCAGTAATATAAGTAGCCATAGCTGCTGTTTGATTACCAGTCAATTCTATTTTACCTGCATCAATATTAACAGTACCAGCCGTTCCGATTACCAAACCATTTGTTGTTGGAACTTTAACGCTTCCAGAATTAATATTCAAAATACCTAAACAGTTAGCATAAGTTGATTTATAATTTCCTACTGCAATAAATCCTCCACTATCCGTAGACAAAATTCCTCCATTAACATTGACAGTACCTGGTTGTTTCTGACTAATAGCTAGAGTTGATTTTACATTTAAAGTTCCTCCTACTTCAACATTAGCAATAGCTAGAGCAGTTCCTGCTGTTCCACCAATATAATAATTATTCCTAACATTAAATAACCCACCATTTACAGTTAATTGCCCATCATCATTACAAGCACCATTAACGTTAATGTTTCCAGATGAAGTTAGATTTCCTGCTGCAGTTATTGTAATTATTCCTGAAGTTGGCGCACCTGACGTTTTAGGATAACCTGAACTACCTAAAACAGGATTGTTTGGTGTTCCTGCACCAATAGTAAAAGTAGTTGCCGCAAGAAAAGTAGCGGGGGGAGCTGCAGTAGTCCAGTTCGCTGCGTCTAGAAAATTAGAACTTGTTCCTCCTACCCATGTATTTAATTGAGCATGTGTAACATTGAAAGCCCCCAAGAAAAAGGCTAAAATACCTAAAGATAAAATGCGTTTTTTTAGTAATGTTTGTTTCATAGTTTTTATTTATTTAATAATGCCAAACCTAAAACACTTTCAATAAATCAGTATCCTGTAGTATCCTGATACTTTCTTAAAAATTAACAAAATAAAAACAATATTCGTTTTTTAAAACGACTTTTTTTTAACAAAAAATCAATAAAACCGACAAACAACACAGTTTTTACATCCAAAAAAAGTAATGATTTTTTTTTTACATTTTAAATAAAAAAAAATGAAAATGATAAAAAAAGAGATGAAATTTAATGAATAAGAATTCAAAATTATAAGATAATCCTCCGAATTATTTTATAAGTTTTAGTTTATTATATCAATATTGGCTGGATAAAATTCTTAATTTGACAGAAAGGAAACAAAACTAATAATGTATTTTTTAAACAAGCAGATTTAGTTTTAAATATATAACAAAAAAAAGGCTCCATTTCTGGAGCCTTCTATAATTATGCTTGTCCCGTGGGACCAAAATTAAGTGGTATTGGAGGTTGTTCAGAGTCCTTTATTTCGCCGTGAGCGATTTCAAAACGGTGAATATTTTCTCCAATAGCATGCAATAATCTTTTGGCGTGCTGCGGTGTCAAGACAATTCTTGATTTAACTTTAGCCTTAGGAATACCAGGCATGATGCTAACAAAATCCAAAACAAACTCAGAAGAGGAATGATTGATTATTGCCAAATTAGAATAAATTCCTTCGGCTGTTTTTTCATCTAACTCAATGTCGAGTTGACCTTGTTGTTGATTTGAATTGCTCATGTCTTAATAAATATATTCTTCTTTGCTTGCCATCATTTCATTGTAATCTTCGTTTGAACCTACAATTGTATTGTCATATTCTCTCATACCGGTTCCGGCAGGAATTCTATGACCTACGATTACATTTTCTTTCAATCCTTCTAAGAAATCGATTTTACCTGCAACAGCAGCTTCGTTCAATACTTTAGTAGTTTCTTGGAAAGATGCAGCCGAGATAAATGATTTCGTTTGAAGCGATGCTCTTGTAATACCTTGTAAAACTGGAGTTGCAGTTGCTGTGATTACATCACGTGCTACAACTAAATTTTTATCCGTACGTTTCAATAATGAGTTTTCGTCACGCAATTCACGAGGAGAAATAATTTGTCCTGGTTTCAACACACTAGAATCTCCAGCATCTTCAACCACTTTCATACCATATAATTTATCATTTTCAACGATAAAATCTTTAGTATGAATCAATTGCTCTTCCAAGAATAATGTATCTCCTGGATCTTGAACTCTAACTTTACGCATCATTTGACGTATTACTACTTCAAAGTGTTTGTCGTTGATTTTTACCCCTTGCAAACGGTAAACCTCTTGAATTTCGTTCACCAAATACTGTTGAACAGCAGCTGGCCCTTGAATTCTCAAGATATCTTCTGGAGTAATCGCACCGTCAGACAATGGCACACCCGCTCTAACAAAGTCATTTTCTTGTACCAAAATTTGGCTAGAAAGTTTAACTAAATATTTCTTAACCTCTCCAAATTTAGATTCGATCACAATCTCACGGTTACCTCTTTTGATTTTTCCAAAAGAAACCACACCATCAATTTCAGAAACTACAGCTGGATTCGAAGGGTTACGAGCTTCAAGCAACTCAGTAATTCTTGGCAAACCTCCTGTAATATCTCCTGATTTAGAAGAACGACGTGGAATTTTAACCAATACTTTACCTGCTTTAATTTTCTCACCATTGTCAACCATCAAGTGGGCTCCAACCGGTAAGTTATAAGAACGTATCAATTCGCCATCTTTACCGTAAACCAATAAAGTTGGGATTAATTTTTTAGATCTTGACTCAGAAATTACTTTTTCTTGGAAACCAGTTTGCTCATCAATTTCAACCATATATGATTGACCTTGTTCTAAATCTTCGTAGGCAATTTTACCAGTAAATTCAGAAACAATAACTCCATTATAAGGATCCCATTTACAAATTGTAGTTCCTTTTGCAACTGACTCTCCGTCTTTCACAAAAATACTAGAACCGTAAGGAATGTTGTTTGTACTTAATAAAATTCCTGTTTTTTCATCTACTAATTTCAACTCTGTAGAACGAGATACAACAATATCAACTGAGTTTCCATCGTTATCTTCGCCTTTAACTGTTTTTAAATCTTCGATTTCAATTTTACCAGCAAATCTCGTAACAATACCTGATTCTTCAGAAATACCTCCTGCAACCCCACCCACGTGGAATGTACGAAGTGTCAACTGTGTTCCAGGCTCTCCAATAGATTGAGCGGCAATTACACCAACTGCTTCTCCTTTTTGGGTCATTTTTCCTGTTGCCAAGTTTCTACCGTAACATTTAGCACAAATACCTTTTGTAGCTTCACAAGTCAATGCAGAACGAACTTCTAATTTTTCAATTGGAGAAGCCTCGATTAACTTCATGTAAGGCTCTGTAATTTCCTCACCTGCTTCAATAATAAGTTCATTTGTCAAAGGATTGATCACATCTTGCAATGCTACACGTCCTAAGATTCTTTCGCCTAAAGTTTCCACAATTTCTTCGTTCTTTTTCAATGCTGAAACTTCAACACCTCTTAAAGTACCACAATCAACTGTGTTTACAATTACATCTTGAGAAACGTCGTGCAATCTTCTTGTTAAGTAACCCGCATCGGCAGTTTTCAAAGCCGTATCCGCAAGACCTTTACGAGCACCGTGAGTAGAGATAAAGTACTCCAAAATCGAAAGACCTTCCTTAAAGTTAGAAAGAATCGGGTTTTCAATAATTTCTCCACCACCAGCAGTCGATTTTTTAGGCTTAGCCATCAAACCACGCATACCGGTTAACTGACGTATTTGTTCTTTGGAACCCCTTGCTCCAGAGTCAAGCATCATATACACCGAGTTGAAACCTTGTTGGTCTTCTCTAATGTTTTTCATTGCTGCTTCTGTAAGCTGTGCATTTGTTGAAGTCCATACGTCAATAACTTGGTTGTAACGTTCGTTATTGGTAATAAGACCCATATTATAGTTAGCAGAAATACCTTCAACTTGCTCTCTAGCATCTGCAATTAATTTTGGTTTTTGATCTGGGATTCTAATATCTCCCAATGAGAATGATAATCCACCTTTGAAGGCAAATTTGTACCCCATATCTTTCATACTATCCAAGAAAGCAGCTGTTGTAGGCACATTAGTAACACTTAAAATGTGACCAATAATATCTCTTAAGTTTTTCTTAGTCAACACTTCATTGATGTATCCAGCAGCAGGAGGCACAACTTCGTTAAACAAGATACGACCTGCAGTTGTTTGAATAATTTTGTAAACCAAGTCACCATTTTCATTAAAATCTTTAGCACGAATTTTAACTCGAGCATTCAATTCTAATTGACCTTCATTCAAGGCGATATTTACTTCTTCTGCAGAGTAAAAAGTTAGACCTTCACCTAAAATTTTATGATCTGGAGTTGACAAACGTTCTTTGGTCATATAATAAAGACCCAAAACCATGTCCTGAGAAGGTACAGTAATTGGAGCACCATTGGCAGGATTCAAGATATTGTGAGAAGCCAACATTAATAATTGTGCTTCCAAAATAGCTTCTGGTCCTAATGGTAAGTGAACCGCCATCTGGTCACCATCAAAATCCGCGTTAAACGCCGTACAAACTAAAGGGTGCAATTGGATTGCTTTTCCTTCAATCAATTTTGGTTGGAATGCTTGAATACCTAATCTGTGCAAAGTAGGAGCACGATTCAGCATTATTGGGTGTCCTTTGATTACATTTTCAAGGATATCCCAAACTACTGGCTCTTTTTTGTCTATTATTTTCTTAGCCGATTTAACTGTTTTTACAATTCCTCTTTCTATCAATTTACGGATAACGAAAGGTTTGTACAATTCAGCTGCCATATCTTTAGGAATACCGCATTCGAACAATTTCAATTCTGGTCCAACAACAATTACCGAACGAGCGGAATAATCCACACGTTTTCCAAGCAAGTTTTGACGGAAACGACCTTGTTTTCCTTTAAGGGAATCCGAAAGTGATTTCAATGGACGGTTGGATTCTGTTTTTACAGCAGATGCTTTACGAGTGTTGTCGAAAAGTGAATCTACTGATTCTTGCAACATACGTTTTTCGTTTCTCAAGATTACTTCAGGAGCTTTAATCTCCATTAATCTTTTCAAACGGTTGTTACGAATAATTACACGACGGTATAAATCATTCAAATCCGAAGTAGCGAAACGACCTCCATCAAGCGGCACTAATGGACGCAATTCTGGCGGAATAACAGGAACTACTTTCATAATCATCCATTCTGGACGATTCTCACGGTTCAAGTTAGACTCACGGAATGATTCAACAACTTGTAATCTTTTTAATGCCTCTGTTTTACGTTGTTTAGACGTTTCGTTATTGGCAGAGTGACGTAATTCATAAGACAAAGCATCTAAGTCAATACGAGCCAATAAATCCATAATACACTCTGCTCCCATTTTGGCAACAAATTTATTAGGATCAAAATCATCTAAATATTGGTTATCCTGTGGCAATGAATCTAAAATGTTCAAATATTCTTCTTCTGTCAAGAAATCCAATCTTTCGATAGATTCTCCATCAGGACCTTTGGCAATACCTGGCTGAATTACAACGTATCTTTCATAATAGATAATCATATCCAATTTCTTGGAAGGAAGACCTAAAATGTAACCAATTTTGTTTGGAAGTGAACGGAAATACCAGATATGAGCAATTGGCACCACAAGATTGATGTGTCCTACTCTATCTCTACGTACTTTTTTCTCAGTAACTTCAACACCACAACGGTCACAAATGATTCCTTTGTAGCGAATTCTTTTATATTTACCACAAGCACATTCGAAATCTTTTACTGGTCCGAAGATTCTTTCGCAGAAAAGTCCGTCACGCTCTGGTTTGTGGGTTCTATAGTTGATAGTCTCTGGCTTCAATACTTCACCTCTTGATTCTTTCAAGATGGATTCAGGAGAAGCTAGTCCTATCGAAATTTTGTTGAATCTTTTTACAGGATTCTTGTCTTTATTATTTCTATTATTCATCATAGTTTTTACTATTGATTTATTTGCAATTAAAAATTGATTTTGATTCCACGAATTACTTCTCTAAACTTCAAACTTTTTTTGAAGTGCTAATTATACGGATGTATAAAAAATCGGAACGGGTTACGGGTATAAATCCTAAAACTATTATAAAAACCAACGTAGAGACGTTGCAGTGCAACGTCTCTACAGATTGGAAATTTTTATTTACTCTTCTAAACGAATGTCTAATCCAAGACCTTTCAACTCGTGCATCAATACATTGAATGATTCAGGCAATCCTGGTTCTGGCATAGATTCTCCCTTAACGATAGCTTCGTAAGATTTGGCTCTACCGATAACGTCATCGGATTTGATGGTCAAGATTTCGCGCAATGTGCTTGATGCTCCATAAGCTTCAAGTGCCCAAACCTCCATCTCTCCAAAACGTTGACCTCCAAATTGAGCTTTACCACCCAATGGTTGTTGCGTAATCAATGAGTATGGTCCGATAGAACGTGCGTGCATCTTATCGTCAACCATGTGACCTAATTTCAACATATAGATAACTCCAACAGTTGCTTTTTGTGCAAAACGCTCTCCAGTTCCACCGTCGAAAAGATAAGTATGTCCAAAACGCGGCACATTAGCTTCATCAGTCAAAGCATTGATTTCGTCTAGAGAAGCACCATCAAAAATTGGAGTAGCAAATTTTCTACCCAAGTTCATTCCAGCCCATCCAAGAACAGTTTCATAAATTTGACCAATGTTCATACGTGAAGGTACACCAAGTGGGTTCAACACGATATCAACAGGTGTTCCATCTTCAAGGAAAGGCATATCTTCGTGACGAACAATACGAGCAACAATACCTTTATTACCGTGACGTCCCGCCATTTTATCCCCAACTTTCAGTTTACGTTTTTTAGCAACATATACTTTGGCTAATTTCAAAATTCCAGATGGTAATTCATCACCAACAGTAATCGTAAATTTCTCTCTACGCAATGCTCCTTGTAAATCGTTCAACTTAATTTTATAGTTATGAATCAAATCATTCACCATAGTATTAGTTGTATCATCAGCAACCCATTGCCCTTTGCTTAAGTGAGCAAAATCTTCGACAGCATAAAGCATTTTTTGAGTATATTTTTTACCTTTTGGTAAAACTTCTTCACCCAAATCATTCATTACACCTTGCGAGGTTTTTCCGTTTACGATTAAGAACAATTTCTCTACTAATTTATCTTTCAATTCAACAAATTTAGTTTCGAATTCCATTTCCAGCGCCCCTAAAGCATCTTTGTCTTGGGTACGTTTGCGTTTGTCTTTTACTGCTCTTGCGAACAATTTTTTGTCCAAAACTACACCGTGTAAAGAAGGAGAAGCTTTCAAAGAAGCATCTTTAACATCACCTGCTTTATCCCCGAAGATGGCACGAAGCAATTTCTCTTCTGGAGTAGGATCTGATTCTCCTTTTGGAGTAATTTTTCCGATAAGAATATCACCAGGTTTCACCTCGGCACCAATTCTAATCATTCCGTTTTCATCTAAATCTTTAGTAGCTTCTTCAGAAACGTTAGGAATATCATTTGTTAATTCTTCGTTACCTAATTTAGTATCTCTAACTTCTAATGAATAATCATCAACGTGAATAGAGGTAAAAATATCGTCACGAACTACTTTTTCAGAAATTACAATCGCATCCTCAAAGTTATATCCTTTCCAAGGCATGAACGCTACTTTTAGGTTACGACCTAAAGCTAATTCACCATTTTGAGTAGCATATCCTTCTGATAATACTTGTCCAAGAACCACTCTGTCTCCTTTTCTTACGATAGGTTTCAAGTTGATACTTGTACTTTGATTGGTTTTTCTAAATTTAATTAGATTGTATGTTTTTTCATCTGGCTCAAAACTTACCATTCTTTCTTCTTCGGAACGATCGTATTTGATGGTGATGATATTTGCATCTACGTATTCAACAGTTCCAGGACCTTCAGCATTAATTAATACTCTAGAATCTGAAGCTACTTGACGCTCTAAACCTGTTCCAACAATTGGAGCTTCTGGACGCAACAATGGTACGGCTTGACGCATCATGTTAGATCCCATCAACGCTCTATTAGCATCATCGTGTTCCAAGAAAGGAATCAATGAAGCTGAAATCGAAGCAATTTGGTTTGGAGCAACGTCGGCATAATCCACTTTTGATGGATCAATTACTGGAAAATCACCTTCTTGACGGGCAATTACGTTGTCAGCAAGAATTTTTCCTGTAGCATCCATTTCAATGTTTGCCTGAGAAATCATCATACCTTCTTCTTCTTCTGCGCTCAAATAAACTGGAGTAGATTCTAAATCTACTACTCCTTTATTTACTTTACGGTAAGGAGTTTCAATGAATCCCATTCCGTTAACTTTTGCATAAACACCAAGAGATGAAATCAAACCAATGTTTGGTCCCTCAGGAGTTTCAATTGGACATAAACGTCCGTAGTGCGTATAGTGAACGTCACGAACCTCAAATCCAGCTCTTTCTCTCGAAAGTCCACCTGGTCCAAGTGCAGATAATCTTCTTTTGTGCGTAATCTCGGCCAATGGATTCGTTTGATCCATAAATTGAGACAACTGGTTTGTTCCAAAGAAAGAGTTGATAACTGATGATAATGTTTTAGCATTAATCAAATCAATTGGTGTAAACACCTCGTTATCTCTAACGTTCATTCTCTCACGAATGGTTCTAGCCATACGAGCCAAACCAACACCAAATTGTTGAGAAAGTTGTTCTCCAACTGTTCTAACACGACGGTTTGACAAGTGATCGATATCATCAATATCTGCTTTCGCATTAATCAATTCAATCAAATATTTCACAATAGTAATGATATCTTCTTTGGTAAGCACTTGCTTTTCCATTGGGATATCTAAACCAAGTTTTTTGTTCATTCTATAACGACCTACTTCACCTAAGTTGTAACGTTGGTCAGAGAAGAACAATTTATCTATAATACCACGAGCAGTTTCTTCATCAGGCGGTTCAGCGTTACGCAATTGTCTGTAGATATGCTCAACAGCTTCTTTTTCAGAGTTTGTTGGGTCTTTTTGCAACGTATTGTGAATGATAGCATAATCACCTTGATTAGCATCTTCTTTATGCAACAAAATAGATTTAACATTAGAATCAATGATTTCTTCTACATTATCTTTGTCGATAATAGTATCTCTATCAAGGATAATTTCGTTACGTTCGATAGAAACTACTTCACCAGTATCTTCATCAACGAAATCTTCATGCCATGTATTCAATACACGTGCAGCTAATTTTCTACCGATATATTTTTTAAGTCCTGTTTTAGAAACTTTAATTTCCTCAGCTAAGTCGAAAATCTCAAGGATATCCTTGTCTCTTTCGAAACCAATTGCACGGAATAAAGTTGTAACAGGTAATTTTTTCTTTCTATCGATATAAGCATACATTACGCTGTTAATATCTGTAGAAAATTCTATCCAAGAACCTTTAAAAGGAATTACTCTGGCAGAATATAATTTAGTTCCATTTGCATGGAATGATTGTCCAAAGAAAACACCAGGTGATCTATGTAATTGAGAAACAACTACACGTTCAGCACCATTGATAACAAAAGTACCAGATGGAGTCATGTAAGGAATTGTTCCAAGATATACATCCTGTACAATAGTTTCAAAGTCTTCGTGTTCTGGATCGGTACAATACAGTTTTAAACGTGCTTTTAAAGGCACACTATACGTTAGACATCTTTCTATACATTCTTGAATTGTATAACGTGGTGGATCTACAAAATAATCGAGAAATTCTAATACAAAGTTATTTCTTGTATCTGTGATTGGGAAGTTTTCCATGAAGGTGTTGTACAACCCTTCGTCGCCTCTTTCGTCAGATTTAGTTTCCAATTGGAAAAAATCTTTAAACGATTTTACCTGAACATCTAGAAAATCTGGATAGGCAGGAATATTTTTTGTAGAGGCAAAATTCAATCTTTCAGTCTGATTCGTTATCATCGATGGACAAAATTTTGATTTAAAAAAAGTAATTTTTTGTGTAAAAACACTGTTTAATTTATACTTTCTTTTTGTAACCAATACATCTTTAAAAGCAAACTAAAATAGGCCACTCTTTTTCTTCGTATTGATCAAAAACTTTTTCGTATTTTAAACTATTTTATAATAAAATTTGATATAATTTTATTATACGAAAAATGGTTTAGGTCATTGAAAGTATATTTCAAGACCTAAACCTAGTTCTCTAAAGCGAGTTGAATTATTTTAATTCAACAACAGCTCCAGCTTCTTCTAAAGATTTTTTAAGCCCTTCAGCTTCTTCTTTAGAAACACCTTCTTTAACGTTACTTGGTGCGCTATCTACTACATCTTTAGCTTCTTTCAAACCTAAACCTGTAAGTTCTTTAACTAATTTTACAACTGCTAATTTAGAAGCACCAGCTTCTTTCAATACAACTGTAAATTCAGTTTGAACATCTTCAACAGCAGCGTCACCACCACCTGAAACTACTACTGCAGCAGCAGCTGGTTCGATACCGTACTCATCTTTTAATATTGTTGCTAATTCGTTAACTTCTTTTACTGTTAGGTTAACTAATTGTTCTGCGAATTGTTTCAAATCTGCCATTTTTTCTATCGTTTTAAAATGATTTGTAAAATATAATTTATTTATTGTGCGCGTTTTAATGCACTTAATTTGTTTTATTATTTAGAAATCTAAAATCAGAATTCTAAACTCTAAAATTGAATTAAGCAACCTCTTCCTCTGTATTAGCGAATTGGTTTTGAAGAGCAGAAATAACTCTTTGTGCTGGTGATTGAAGTAATCCAATGATTTCGCCAATAAGTTCTTCTTTAGATTTAATAGTTGCCAAGGCATCTAATTGATCATCTCCAATGTAAACTTCTGCATTGATGTAAGCTCCTTTCAAAATTGGCTTAGCATTCTTTTTGCGGAAATCTTTAATGATTTTTCCAGGTGCGTTAGCCACATCTGCAATAAAAATAGCGCTATTACCTGTCAATACAGATGGTAAATCACCATAATCATTAGCTGAAGCCTCCATTGCTTTTGCAAGCAAAGTATTCTTAACTACCTCTAATTTTATACCTGCTTTAAAGCAAGCTCTTCTCAAGTTTGAAGTTGTTTCTGCGTTTAGTCCAGAAATATCAGATACATAAATAATATTTGTACCAGCTAACTGTGCAGTTAAATCTTCAATCGCAATTGATTTTTCTTCTCTAGTCATACTAAAAATTTTTAACTACCAATTATACTGCTTTAGGATCCAATGCAATTGCAGGACTCATTGTGCTAGTTAGGTAAATACTTTTGATGTAAGTTCCTTTAGCCGCAGTTGGTTTAAGTTTGATTAATGTTTGAATAATTTCGTGAGCATTATCTACAATTTTATCAGCATCGAAAGAAATTCTTCCAATTCCTGCATGGATAATACCTGTTTTATCAACTTTAAAGTCAATTTTACCAGCTTTAACTTCAGCTACTGCTTTAGCAATATCCATAGTTACAGTACCAGTCTTAGGGTTCGGCATTAAACCTCTAGGTCCTAAAACACGACCTAATGGACCTAATTTACCCATTACACTTGGCATAGTGATGATTACATCAACATCTGTCCAACCATCTTTAATTTTTTGTAAATAGTCATCAAGACCTACAAAGTCAGCCCCAGCTTCTTTAGCTTCTGCCTCTTTATCTGGAGTAACTAATGCTAATACTTTTACATCTTTACCTGTTCCGTGAGGCAATGTTACAACACCTCTAACCATTTGATTCGCTTTTCTTGGATCAACACCCAAACGTACTGCGATATCAACAGACTCATCAAATTTTGCTGAAGCAACATCTTTAATCAATGCAGCAGCATCTTTTAAAGTATATAGTTTGTTCTTTTCAATTTTTGAAGCAGCCTCTTTTTGTTTCTTTGTCAATTTTGCCATGTCTTACGCTTGTTTTAGAGGAGAATCTCCAGTTACAGTTATACCCATAGATCTAGCCGTTCCTGCGATCATGCTCATAGCAGACTCGATTGTGAATGCATTTAAATCAACCATCTTGTCTTCCGCAATTGTTTTAATAACATCCCAAGTAACGCTAGCTACTTTCTTACGATTTGGTTCTCCTGAACCAGATTTAAGCTTTGCTGCATCCATCAATTGAACAGCAGCAGGTGGTGTTTTAATAACAAAATCGAAAGATTTGTCTTTATACACTGTAATTTGCACTGGGCAAACTTTACCTGGTTTATCTTGTGTTCTAGCATTAAATTGCTTACAGAACTCCATGATATTAACACCAGCAGCACCTAAAGCAGGTCCAACCGGTGGCGACGGGTTCGCAGCACCTCCCTTAACTTGTAGTTTAACTACTTTACTAATCTCTTTAGCCATTTTTTTTAAATTTAACACATTAACATTGGAAGCGAAAATGTGGTTTATTATAGATGTAACAAAAATTATACTTTTTCAACTTGCAAAAACCCTAATTCTAATGGAGTTTTTCTTCCGAAAATTTTCACCATTACTTCCAGTTTTCGCTTTTCTTCATTAATTTTCTCAACAGTTCCGTTAAAACCGTTAAAAGGACCATCAATAACCTTTATTGTTTCACCCAAGGTGAATGGAATTGCTCGCGTATCAGTATTTACAGCTAACTCATCTACTTTACCTAACATTCTGTTTACTTCAGAAAGTCTTAAAGGAACGGGTTCACCACCTTTTATCTCACCTAAAAAACCAATTACACTTGTTATTGACTTAATAATATGTGGAATTTCTCCAATTAGGTTTGCTTCAATCATTACATAACCTGGAAAATAAACTTTATCCTTGACTAATTTTTTTCCTTCTTTTACAGTAACTATTTTTTCAGTAGGAACAAGAACCTGCGAAACATAATCACTCATCCCTAATCTTGCAATTTCGGTTTCGATATATGCTTTAACTTTGTTTTCTTGTCCACTTACTGCACGAACAACGTACCATTTTTTTAGATTATTATCTGCCATAACAAAAAAATTACGCTTTTATCCAGGTAAAAAATTTCTCTAAAATATTTGAAAACATTTCATCAACCCCCCAAGTCGCCAAAGCAAACAATACAGAGAATAGAGCAACAACAATCGTAAGACGTTGCACCTCAGCCCATTCAGGCCAAGTTACATTTGATTTTAATTCTTCAAATGCTTCGGATATATAATTAACAACTTTTGTCATTATGATTTATTTTTTTGCACGGGCGGAGGGATTCGAACCCCCATCAACGGTTTTGGAGACCGCTATTCTACCCTTGAACTACGCCCGTTCGTTAAAAACCAGTAACACCCATAGGTGTTACTGGTTTTATAAACATTATAAATATTACTATAGTATTTCAGTTACCTGACCAGCACCTACTGTTCTACCACCTTCACGGATAGCAAAACGTAAACCTACATTCATTGCGATTGGACTTAACAAAGTAACTTCAATTGTCAAGTTATCTCCAGGCATTACCATCTCTACTCCAGCAGGCAAAGTAATAACTCCAGTTACGTCAGTTGTACGTACGTAGAACTGTGGACGGTAGTTATTGTGGAATGGTGTGTGACGACCACCTTCTTCTTTTTTCAAGATATAAACCTCAGCTTTGAAGTGATTGTGTGGTTTCACAGATCCTGGTTTAATAATAACCATACCTCTTTTGATATCAGCTTTATCAATACCTCTTAACAACAAACCAACGTTATCTCCAGCTTCACCTCTATCAAGGATTTTACGGAACATCTCAACTCCAGTAATAGTAGAAGTTAATTTTTCAGCTCCCATACCAATGATTTCAACTGGATCTCCTGTATTTGCAACTCCAGTTTCGATACGACCTGTAGCAACAGTTCCACGTCCTGTAATTGTAAACACATCTTCAACTGGCATCAAGAATGGTTTTGCAGTATCACGAAGTGGCTCTTCGATCCAAGCATCAACAGCTTCCATCAATTCAATAATTTTTGGTACCCAAGCTGGATCATTATTCAATCCACCAAGTGCAGAACCTTGAATTACTGGACAGTTGTCTCCATCATACTCGTAGAAAGATAACAAATCTCTAATTTCCATTTCTACAAGCTCTAACAATTCCTCATCATCAACCATATCCACTTTATTCATGAATACAACCATTCTAGGAATACCTACTTGACGACCTAAAAGGATATGCTCACGTGTTTGTGGCATTGGTCCGTCAGTTGCAGCTACAACAAGAATAGCACCATCCATTTGAGCAGCACCTGTAACCATGTTTTTTACGTAATCCGCGTGACCTGGACAGTCAACGTGTGCGTAGTGACGGTTAGAAGTTTCATACTCTACGTGAGATGTATTAATTGTAATACCTCTTTCTTTTTCTTCTGGAGCATTATCAATTTGATCAAATGATTTTGCTTGACAGTAACCAGCATCAGATAACACTTTAGTTATTGCTGCAGTTAAAGTTGTTTTTCCGTGATCCACGTGCCCAATTGTTCCAATGTTTAAGTGGGGCTTACTACGGTTA
>ERZ1034363.968-NODE-968-length-17528-cov-3.653315_pt1 | contig 17528 bp, 17 predicted proteins | sample MGYA00520616_ERZ1034363 | MGnify/ENA primary metagenome ERZ1034363 (study PRJEB33736, sample SAMEA104284506) | Azolla filiculoides | biome: Urban; feature: Water surface; material: Ditch water | place: Netherlands | collected 2015-10-28 | depth 0-0.1 m ...
TTAATTTTTGGCTTTTTTTAAACACATTATTGGCATAGTTGAGCAAAACTACTTTATGCTTTAAATTTTGATTATTTGAAATAATGTTCACCTATTTTTATTTTAGATATAGATTTTGCTTTTAATTTTAATCCTTTATTTTTTTATGTAATTGTAAGTTTATATATTATTTGACTCTAAACTATTTTTTAATGATTGAATTATCCAAATATCGTTTATTATTTGGATTGATGAAACGAATTCAGTTATAAAAAATCAGGCTGAAATTAAATAAAAAAACAAATAGTTAGTTCTAACAAACTATATACTAATTCGCTTTTCCCGTTTCAGAATGTCTAGCTCTTATTGATTGATTCCATCAACAACTCCTCGGTTAAAATTTCTGTAAATCGTCTGGCACCCGCATCGTTCAAATGATTGCAATTAAGAAACAGTTTGTCGTCTTTTAAAACCCTCGAAAAATCATGAAGTTCCGGGATTTTTGTTTTCAATTTTGTTGTAAAATTTTGATTTTGATTCTCTTTACAAAAAGGAGCACAGTAAAACAGAACCTTCATCTTATTTTGTTTTACAAAAGATTGAATGCTATCTACCATTTTATTTTTATCTAAAATCACATCTGGCAATGCGCCTTTTAATTCATTCGAAGTTCCATATTTAGCCCCATAGCCTTTGTTGGGAATAATGTTCGTTTTCTTGCCGACGAAATTAGCGAAAATTTCCCTAAACCCAAGTTTTAAATCGTTTCTACAATATCGGTAAAAAGGAAGATAATAATTAGCTACTGGATGCGCTGAATAGGTATCTGAATAGGCTTTGGTTATGGCATTATCTCTAACAAATGGCATCATCTCGAATTCAAAAATAGTAGAATGTCCTTTAGGAATATTGTAAATATAATCTACTTGTATCAAAATGGTTTCATACTGAATGTTGTATTCTTTGATTAATTGCAAAAGCGCATAAATGTCACCTAATTTAGCTGCTTGAAAGCCAAAATTCACAGCCAATTTTCCCGTTTTTTCTTTTATAACCGAGGGGACAATTCCGTTTTCGACTCTTGACGAACCAATAAAAATATAATCTACTTTCTGATTTTTTAAACTTCTAAAATATTGAAATTTTGTTCGAGGATAGGAAGTCTCATAAACTTTAGTATAGACCACATCCAATACTAACATCACTATCAGTATGACCACTATTCCACCAAGTATGTATTTACTAAATTGCTTCATCTAAAACTGGAAATAAATAAAATCGGCAGGACTTGAAAAAACACCCAAAACCAAAATTCCTATTAGTATTAGCAATGCCTTAAGCATAGTCCCTTTTCCCTTTATGGGATGTTCTTGTTCTCTTGAATTCCATTCCACCACGATAAACAAGGACAATAACAAAAGTAATTCAACAGCATAACGTTCGAACTCCAAAAACTGAATTCCTCCTTTAAAATTAAACTGGAACATATTCTTTAAATACTCTAATGCTTCAGAAACTGTTTTGGCTCTAAAAAACACCCAGGCCAAAGCAGTCAAACAAAACGTCAAAATCATACTTGCCAATTCTTTGATTGTCGGCACGACTTTCCCTTTAGCAACAGTTTCAATGTTGTGTCTGTTTTTTTTGGTTATTAAAAGTGGCAAGAAGTAAAAAGCATGCAAAGTTCCCCAAACAATAAATGTCCAATTGGCGCCATGCCAAAAACCACTGACCAAGAAAATAATAAAGGTATTGCGTATTTTCATCATCATCCCGCCTTGACTTCCTCCTAACGGAATATACAAATAATCCCGAAACCAAGACGATAAAGAAATGTGCCATCGGCGCCAAAACTCAGCAATATCTCGAGAAAAATAAGGATAATTAAAATTGCGAAGCAAATCAATTCCAAACAGTTTTGAGGTTCCTAAAGCAATATCGGAATAGCCACTAAAATCTCCGTAAATCTGGAACGAAAAATAAATAGCTCCCAAAAATAACGACAAAGAATTCATCGATTGATAATGGTCGAAAATGTCGTTAGCAAATAAAGCGCAATTATCGGCGATGACTACTTTTTTGAACAATCCCCAAATAATTTGATGAACTCCATCAATAGCTTGACTGTAATCAAAAACCCTTTTCTTCTTTATTTGTGGTAATAAATGAGTGGCTCTTTCTATTGGACCAGCTACCAACAGCGGAAAATAAGCTACAAATAGCGAATAGGTAACACCATTTCTTTCGGGTTGAATTCTTTCTTTATAAATATCAATAACATACGACAGACCGTGAAAAGTATAAAAGGAAATTCCAACGGGCAAAATGACTTTTAAAGTCCAAAAATTAGCCTGTATTCCAACTCCCGCAAGCAGTTCAGTAAAAGAAGCAGCAAAGAAATTGTAATATTTAAATACCCCTAAAAAACCAAGATTCACGATAATACTCAACCAAAACCAAAACGTTTTATGACCTTGATTTTTGGCTTCCGACATTTTTATTCCCGTAAAATAATCCAAAGCTGTAGAAAAAAGCAACAGAAATAGAAAACGCCAATCCCAACAAGCATAAAAAAAATAACTCGCCAATAACAACAATGAATTTTGGAGTTGCAAGCCTTTTTTATTTACCCACCAATAGAGCACGAAAACAATGGGGAGAAAAAGTAAAAAGGAAAAGGAATTGAATAGCATTATCGGTATCTAAATTGTTTCTGATGATTGAAAGTTCAAATATCGTTTTAAAATTTGATTTAAACCCTTTCAGAGTTTAAAACTCTGAAAGGGTTTGCATCTCTCGGTTATCGTTTATCTATAATTAAATCAAAAATACCCTCCAAATCTTGTTCCCCTTGGTGATACTCTATAAAATTTTCTTTAGACCCATAAATTTCTACTACCTCGTTTCTTTTCAGATTTGTGTGTTTATCAGAAATCACACTTAAGTAAGAAGACCAAGGATACTCGTTTATAGTTGTAGTAAATCCGTGATGAACAGGATTGTTATGGATGTAATAAATTAAATTTTTCAAATACTTTTCAGAAGTTACTCGCTTTCGTTCAAACGGTTTTTCGAACAAACTTCCTGTTCTAGAATATTTTTTATTAATGGCTTGGGTGTAGGCATTAAATAAATGCCCGAATTGTTTGGAAGGATCTAAAACTCTAGGTTTATCAACAGTTGAATAGTCAAGTGAATCGATCAAAACCTCCTTTTCATTGCGAATATAAACCAAAAAATGAAAATGATTTTTCATCAAACACCAAGCAAAAGTTTCTGCTATTGGATAGATATACTGATGGTATAACTTAAAAAAATACTCGTAATTGCCATTTTCAAAAAATACATCAATCCCATTATTTCCTCGATTGTAGATGTGGTAATAATTTCCAAAATCTAATGGCTCTTTTTTGTATTTAACGTCTTGCATTACTTCTTTTTTTAATTGACATTCCTTTAAGATTTTAAACCCTTTCAGAGTTTTAAACTCTGAAAGGGTTTAAAACATGAAAATTACTTTTACAAATATCGTTAGTCACTTGGGTTTGCAAATTTATTGTGAATAAACAGTATTAAAATTGATTTCTAAACAAATAAACTAATCAATATCTCTAAATTGTTTCTGATGATTGACAGTCCAAATATTGTTTTAAAATTTTATTCAAACCCTTTCAGAGTTTTGAACTCTGAAAAGGTTGGTTGGTATATTATCGGTCTCTAAATTGTTTCTGATGATTGACATCCCAAATGGCTTTATTCTCGATAGTTTCTAAAAACAACTGAGCGCTATTTCCTTGCCCAAAATCGGCTTTTGATGCTTTCACTTGATGTGAATCTATTTTTTTTAAAGCAATTCCAATACTTTTAGTATCATAATCCACATTCAAAATATCAGCTTGAATCGCCCTATTTTGCTGCCTTGTTCCAATATTGATGATGGGAATGCCATAATAAGGGGCCTCACGAATACCTGCACTGCTGTTACCTATGATGAACTGACTATTTTTTAATAAGGTCAAAAAATATTCAAACCGTAGGGATGGGAAAATCCGGAATCGAGGATTATCCTTCATTTTTTGATATTCATCTATAATAAATTGGCTTCCCAAATCATTGTTGGGAAAAATAACCACATAATTATGACTATCGGCTACTAACGATTTTACAAAATTTTCAGCATACTGTTGCATCTGCTTCACCTCGGTAGTAACAGGATGAAACATCACAACGGCAAATTTCTCAAAAGGAATAGCATAATATTCTTTTACAATAGACAACTCTGGCAAATCGTCTGAAAACATAATGTCGATATCAGGAGAACCGATGGTGAAAATAGACGATTTCATTTCGCCCATTTGCTTCAATCTTTTTGAAGCTTCTTCATTGGACACAAAGTGGATGTGACTCAACTTGCTCACACTATGACGAATCAACTCATCGACAGTACCTGAAACTTCCCCACCTTCAATATGAGCTACCAAGATATTATTCAATGACCCTACAATAGCCCCAGCCAAAGTTTCTACTCGATCCCCGTGAACCACGATTAAATCGGGTTGGATTGTTTTTACATAAGCCGAAAGCCCCTCGATAGTTTTGGCCAAGGTCAAATCCATTGTAGTTTCGTGGGTGTGATTTTCAAAAGTATGCACGTTCTTAAAGTGACATCTTTCAATTTCAATCAGCGTATAGCCATATTCCTTTTGCAAATGCATTCCTGTTACAAAAACATACACTTCAAATTCTTCTTGTTTTTCAAGAACTTGAATCAATGATTTTATTTTGCCAAAATCGGCTCGAGTTCCTGTTAAGAAAAGGATTTTTTTCATTTTCTTTTTTATTCATTAAACCCTTTCAGAGTTTCGAACTCTGAAAGGGTTGGTTCGCTTTTATTCAAAATCTCCCCATTCCAACTGTTCATCATTTTCAATAGTTCTCGTAGCAACTTTACCTAAAACTGTTTCAAAATGCGCTGCGAGTATTTCGCCAGTACCAGGGCGTTTGACCCAAATATTCTCTTTAGTAAATACTTCTCCTTTTTGGATTGGAGCAATCGTACAAACTGTGGCAAAAGCAAAATCAATGGTTACTTGTTCTTCAAGTGCAGGTTTTTTAGTTCCGCCACGCATCAAAGCTATTTCGGCCGAAGAAATAATTAATTCTTTTGTAGCCTGTTCATCCATACTACACACAATATCGGGGCCTGTGCGCTGCATGGTGTCTGTAAAATGGCGTTCTAAAATGCTTGCTCCCAAAGCCACTGCACCCAAACAAGCATTGTTGTTTAAAGTATGATCGGATAGCCCAAAAACTTTATCTGGAAAGGCATTGTGCATTTCCATCATCGCACCCAATCGCACTAAATGAATGGGAGTGGGATATAAATTGGTCGTATGCAAAAGTGCCACCGGAATGTTATGCTTGTCAAAAATCGCTACTGCTTTCTGAATACTTTCAATGGTATTCATACCAGTACTTAAAATTACGGGTTTGCCAAAAGAAGCGATATGCTCTAATAAAGGATAATTATTGCATTCGCCTGAACCAATTTTATAGGCTGGAATATCAAACTTTTTCAATCTTTCGGCAGCAGCTCGGGAAAAAGGAGTTGAAATAAATAGCATTCCTTTACTTTCGACATAGTTTTTGAGTTCTAATTCGTCGTCTTCGTTGAGCGAACAACGTTCCATAATTTCATAAATAGAAACATCGGCATTGCCAGGAATTACTTTTTTGGCAGCACCACTCATTTCGTCTTCTACAATATGAGTTTGGTGTTTAACGACCTCAACTCCCGCTCTTTTTGCAGCGTCCACCATTTCTTTGGCCACTTGCAAAGAGCCTTCGTGATTAATTCCGATTTCGGCTATAACCAACGGCGGATAATCTAGTCCTATTTTTCTTCCTGCTATTTCTATATATGGATTCATTAAATGAGTTATGAATTATGAGTTATGATTTTTTGGTAAAGATATTCTGCCAACTCCAAATCGTCTTGGGTATCAATATCTACATTGGCAAAAATAGAATTTAGCTCGAAAGGATAAGCGTTTTCTGAAATAATACTATCATTTAAAATTAAATTGGCTTTGGTAATATACAGCAATCCGTTTTCATAAAACAAAGGCTCCAAATCTTGGCTACGTTGTCCAATGGTGTAATTAAAAGGTTCAAACTTATTTTCAACAATTTTTCCCAACTTTTGATGGTTTCTGGAAACGGTAAACAAACTGTCATAATTTCCTTTTTCATAGCTTTCAAAAGCTGCTGCCAATAAATTTTGCGGCCGCAATGGATTAGTCGCTTGCAACAAAATGACATTTTCCACATTGATTTCAATAGATTCCAAAACGTGTTTTAAAGCCGAAACGGTTGGTTCAAAATCACCAGACAAATGCTCAGGTCTGTCGATTACTTTGGCACCATATTGTAAAGCAACCTCTTTGATTTGTGCATCATCAGTCGAAACATAAATTTCGTCAATAATGTCACTGTTTTTTTGAGCATATAAAATACTATGAGCTATTAAGGGTATCCCTCCCAAAGATAGAACATTCTTGTTGGACAACCGTTTTGAACCGCCTCGAGCTGGAATGATGGCTATTGTTTTCATTTCAATTTTTATTGATGGTAAAAATACTTATTTTTCAGGTTGCCAATAAATTTTAGTTTCTGGTAATGTATTATAGATTTCGTATTCTTCTTGCGTCAATCGGTTATTGTTTTTTATAATTCTGAACATATTCCAAACTAAATCAAACAACGCCAAAACAATAGCTTTCAAAGCCTTGAAATCGCCTTTGAATACTTTCATTTTCAATTGCATCCAAAGTGAATATCCCATTTTTCGAGGAATGCTTTTTAGGGGATAGAACAAGAAAAACAAATACCAACCCGAACGCAAAGACCTTCTCAACCGAAGGGCATAATCAGCATTAGTTCTTCTGGCTTTGACATCCACTCGGTGATGCACTAAAACTTCTGGAAGATAATGGATTTCTAATTTGTTTTTAAACAATTGAAAGGAAGCAAAATTCTCTTCGCCATAAAAAACAAACCATTCAGGATAATTAGGAATTGCTCGCCAAGCGCTCATTCTCCATACGTGTGCACAACCTACAAAACCCTGAACCCGTTGACTTTTATCGTTTGAATCGGTTGTTTTGGGCTCGTCTAACCCCCAAAAAATACGCAGGGCTAACAAACTACAATTCGCATTCGCTTCAAAATGATTGCGGATGAATTCTAATGGATTTTTAGTAACAAAATGAGCGTCATCGTCTAGTGAAATGGCATAATCGGCTGTGGTTTCGTTCAGCATTTTGTTCCTGCAAAAGATATATCCTTTAGAAACAGGATTTCTTTCGAGTTGAATATGGGGAAAGTTTTCTTTTACATAATGGGCAGTGCCATCGGTGGAGCCATCATCAAAAACGACACAAGAAACCCAGGTATTTTCGAGCAAATAACTGATTTTAGTTAAGGTCAAAGCCAAATCGGTTTTGCGGTTTTTGGTGGTGATAAGGATGGCAAAAGTCGATTTCATTGCTGCATAATTTAATTGCGACATTCGTTATCCTCTCCTTTGGCAAACAAAATAGCATCCAAATGAATTTTAAAATTTTCATCCGAAAAATAATCCTCAAACGGACAAACTGCTTCGTCAGAATTCAACCTATTTTGGATTAAGTTTTCTAGTTTACTTTTGATTTCTACGGCATCCGAATAGCTAGCAATGTATTGATTGTCTTTCAGAATTGTTCGCATTTCACTTCGCTCTGGAGCCAAAACAAATACAGGCTTACCAGTAGCAGCTAAGAAAGGTGCTTTCCCAACCAAAGTGTTACTATAAATAGGACCGTTTTCTAAAATGACATTGATATCGGCTTCATGGCTTTGTTCAAAACAGGAGTTAGAAAAACTCACCATTCCTAACACTTGAATATTGGGAATGCTACTGTATTTTTGAGCCATTTTTTTCAAATCGGATCCTTTTAATCGCAAGACAAACTCTGTGTTTTCTTTATAAACAGCATTGCTTTCGATCAAATCAATATAAGTGTCCAAAAGAATTTCTATGTTCCTACCAAACATAATAGCTCCGTGATAGGAAATCAATATTTTTCTGTTTTTTTTCAAAGCAGTACTCACATCCGACAAATCAAAAACACTGGCATCGTATTGATGTGGCAAATGGTAAAACTTTTTTCTCGAGCCATACAAATACTGCATATCCTCAGCCATTAACTGAGCCGAACTCATACAAGTTTTGGACTGAGAAACAACCTCATGCATTTTTTTGAACTTAAAAAGTTCTAAATTGGTCAATTGGCTTTGAGTTCCTGCATACCAAAACAAAGGATAAGGATCGTGAAAATTGACAATCGCCTTTTTTAGAATAGGTAAATCTTTGGCCGCCAAAATGACTTCATGATTGATGCCCGCACTTCTTATAAATATATGATCGTATTTCTGGTAATCAATCTTGGCAATAATAGCCGCATATACTTTATGAATATGCTCAACTGCTAAAGATTGATGGAATATTCTCCAATAGATTTTATTGAACAATTTAGTAAAAAAAGGCGTTTTGAGATTTACTATATGAGTTTCGATTGTATCAATAGGCAATAAATCGAGTTGATCTTCGCTTTTTTCTTGTTTTATATAAACCACATCAATAATAGATGCTGGAAAAGCGGTTCTTAATTTTGCCAAAAAAGAACGCGAAATAATTCCTTGACTGGTTCCCCAAACTCTTAAATCTTGTTCTATAATTAAAAACTTCATTGTCTTTTATATTTTTTTTTGGAAACCTCCTCTCCTATCAACTTGAAAAATAGCCTTTTTTTTTCGATTATTCCCATCTCCTTTTTAATTCTTTCTTAATTCTATGAACTCGCAATCGCAAGGGCAATATAGCATAAAATAGTTGCCATTTTACTTTTTCAAATGTAGGCAAATCCAATACATTTAAAATGTTTCTGAATAAATTATATTCTTCAAAATCGATTGAAAAAGCAATAAAATACCTTTTGAGTGAATAAGTAAGCAGGTTTTTTTCTTTAAGGTTTTGCAAAATTAACAAAATAGCTTCTGCATAAGAGACTTTCCGTATAGCGTTTCTTCTATCATATTCTCCTGTTATGGATTCAGGATGTTTTCGTCCATAAAACAAACATTTGTCGATGGAAATACCTCTAATTCCTTTTGATAAAATCCTAGAATACAACTCCATTTCGTCGGCATAGGATATTCTCTCATTGAATCTTTCGTTATCAAAGCAAGCTTTCTTCCACATCACAGCACAAGAATTAAACTGCAATTCATTCTTCAGCATTCTTTCTATATCTTTTAGGTCAATATAAAAAAAACTGTATTCTGTTGAAAAATCAAAATCATAATGAAAATCATTGACAAAAACTTCACGGATATACCTGCAAAAAGAAATGCTATCATTTGTGAGTTCGCTGACACATACTTCCAAATTTTGGGGATGTGGAATATCGTCATCGTCAAAAAAGATGATATAATCGCCTTTGGCCAAATCCAATCCCTGATTGCGGCATCCTGAAGTTCCTTTTTTATACTTTTCGGAACGCAAAAAATATTTGAAACGAGGCTCTTTTTCTAAAAGAGGTGTTATAATTTCTACCGTTTTGTCTGTTGACCCATCATCAATAATCAAACATTCCCAATCCAAAAAAGTTTGATTTTGAATAGACAATAGCGTCTCTAAGAAAAACTTCTCTCGGTTGAATGTAGCAACTATGATGGTAACTTTGGGAGAATTCATTTAAAAACATTTACTTATAATAATTACTTTTCATTTATGTTTGCATCGATCTTATCTAAATCTTTTATATCCATTAACCAAGCTTCAAGTGTTTTTAATTCCAATTCACAAACGATTCCTTCATTCAATAATGCGCTATAGGCATTGTAAAGATTCGTTTCAATACTTTCTGATTTTGAAATGGAATTGGAAACTAATTCCATTACTTTCTCGCAATATTCATACATTGGAATTTCAGATATAAAATCTTTCATATAATCGTGTGGATTTCTTTTTTGAACTACAGTTGCATTAATAAAACCCAATTGATAACCATACAACCACATTATAGGCTGAGCTACTAATCCTCTCAAAATATCAGTAAACCTAAAAGTAACATAGGTTGGCAAGTACATTAAAACAAACAACTCTTTTCTAATAATAGTGTTTTGCGTGTTAAACGGACTTATTATACCTTGACTACACACAACTGGTTCTCGTTCTTCAAAATAACAAGGGGTATCATTTGTTAAACGATAGATGGCATCTACATCTGGATCTTCATCTGCTAAACCTTGCCAGATTCCAACTTTACAATCCTTTACTTCTATTTTTTTTTCCAGTTCAAATGGAGTGTTAATCAGTTTTAACGGCAAACCTCTTGGCCAAATTTTTTGTTTGGTATAAAGTTGGTATATATTTACAAATCCTTCGCCTTTAGTAATACAATCGTATTTTCCTTCAAATTCGGGAAAACTCCAATTAGTTTTCGGAATATTATCGTCATCCGTATCAATAATATAATGGGCACCGTTTTGCATCGCTTTCAAATAGCCCAACATTTTTCTACAATAATGATTGTAGGGCAAAACTGTTGCCAATTGAAAATTCAACTTTTCTTGTTTTAAAACCGAAATATAATCTACATTGTCACAATTCCAATCTTGGGGTGTCTTTTTGTCTCCTACAACAATTAACTGGTAATCTTTCATTTTTGAAAAGGCAATAACCGCCTCTGTTGGATCAAAAATTGATGTTATTACAATATGTTTTTTCATATGTAGATATTTATTTTTAATGGTCATATGTAATTAGCATATATTTAATTGGTATTTGTATCACATTTCCGTTATGCTCATTTCATAATTCGGTGTTCCATTTGGATAGTTTAATGGGGTGAAAATAGAGATGGTTTTCAGGAAAATAATTTAAAAGCAAGTTTAATCTTTCTTCATATTTGTCTAATATTTGAAACTGCTCTTTGGTCCAAAGTGCCTTGCCTTGCAATTTCAAATCTTTTTCGGTAACAATTTCACTAGATGACAAAACCAATGAAGTAGGTACAGCTACCTCAACAAATAATTTGGTCGAAGCAAAAACACCACAATAATGACTAAATTTTTTTATTGATTCAGCGCTTATAACAAAAATATCGGAGTAGGCACTAACAAGTGGATATGACAAATGGAATTCTCTATTTCTATTTTTATAGAGTCTTCTCTCCCATAAAAAATAGGACTTCATTTTTTTAATTTTTAACAATCCTGGAAATTCTTGTTTTTTAAATAAATGGAGATAGCGCAAAGGTTTAATTTCTATTCCAAATTTCGCAAACATTTGCAATGCAGTATCATAATCAGGGAGTTGATTTTTTGCTTCAACTCCTGGGAAATTAATATTCCATCGGAATGCTCCAATTATGTGTGACCAAAAATCTTTCCGTTGGTGCAAACTAATAATTTCTGGAAGAAAAGAAGTATTTGCATTTAATTTAAGATGTTGAGTATAGTTATTTTCATTAATTACAGGGTTCAAAATCAAATCATCTGCAACAAAGAAATAATGCTTATACTCATCTTTGAAGTAACTTTTAAAACCCTGAGAAACGTATCCTTGAAAATGATAAGAACATTCATAAACTGGAATTACATTCTTTTTATCTCCAGTATAAAACGGAATTAAATGATAGATGTTGCTAAATCTATCTTTATAAATTTGCTCTAAAATTTCAATATTTTTATTGTATTGATGATTATAAATAATAATTAGAACTACTTCACTCATTTTCTCAGTTTGTGTTTTCAAATATACCTTAAAGGCAATTTATTAATAGATTATTTTTAATAAAAACTCATTTTACTACTTTATTAAATGATTATAGATTTTTTTATAAAATTTCCTCACCCAATCAGTGTTGGCATATTTTAGATACAAAAAGAACAGAAAAAAAAACTCTGAGATCTTCAAACTTCTCGTTGTTCTTAATTCGGCCTGATATCTTCTTAGTAAACGGAGTTGTTGCTCTTTGTTGAATTCTTTTAATTTAGACACAACAATAAATTTATAAAACTCTATTTCAGATTTGTTTTTCAGCAAAAGATTGTCTTGTCGGCCTGAAATATTAAGATCTGAAAGTCTAAAATAGACTATACTTTCATTTATGGTAAAAATAGGTTTGCCATCTGAAAATTCAAGCCAAGCTCGATCATCGCTATTCCAAGCCAATGGATAATCATAAAAACCAAATTTCAAATAAGAGGCTCTCGAAAAAATATATTCTGACAAAGTGCTTCTGGTGGTTTTATCAAACTTTCTATAAAAAGCAGCCGTAGCACTCTCCCATTTTGGATGAACAAAAACACTAGAATCTACAATATCTTTTCCAAATAGTTTCTTGCTGGCAAACCGAATCAGATTGGTTTTTCCCAAAAAAACATCTTGATTGTTGTAAAACGATTCCACAACAGTTTTGCCCAAAACATCATCATCGCCCAAAACCATAATCCATTCTTCATTAGCAGAAAGGGCAATGCAACGCTTCCACTGTTGGGGTAATGATTTCCCTCCAAGATTTTCATCGAAGCGATGGTACACAAAATCAAACTTTCCTTGATATATTTCTAATAAAACACTTGGATTTTCAGGACTAGCATCATCGCCAATATAAACCTTGAAACGCTTGCTAGTTTGATTAGCCAACGACTGCAAGGTTTCTTCGAAGAAACTGAATTTATAATATGGGATGATTATGGCAAGCATTAATGGCTATTATTTTTTAAACTTCAAAAGTATAGGAAACAAATCGCTACTCCATTTTAAAATCCCCAAAGTTTTTAAAACTTTTTTTATCAGTAAACCGGTTTGATACGTATTGGATTTTTTGGTTTTATCTAATCTAGATTTAAATTCTTTGTCCGAGCTGTAATATTTTGTAATAAGGTGTACGGAAAATGCATGAAACTGCTCGGCTGTAAGTAGGTCTCTAAAATACTCATAGGCTTTAATAAAATCTGGAAACATATCTTTTTTCATCGTCATACCCTCTGGATTTCTTCTATAGAAAGCCAAAGGTTTGTCAATAAAAATAACTTTACAATCTGTTTTAAAAAGACTAACCCACATCACCCAATCTTCCTTAGCTTTTATGTGTTCTGGGAATTTAAAACTTTGAAATAATGAAACATCAAACAAACCGCAATGAATAGGAATTGAAAAAACTTCTTCCCACTGATACAGGATATTCTCTAAATTAAAATGAACTTTATCCAAGTTACAATATGCCTCTGTTGATAGATTTAAATCATCAACAAACATTCTAAAATTGGATATCACAATTTTGACATCCTTGTCTTCAGTAGCCTTAAATTGCTCTAATGATAATGCTAACTTTGTCTTATCAATACAATCATCTGAATCCAAAAACTGAATCAAATCCCCTTTTGCTTTTTCTAGTCCAAGATTTCTGGCACTACTTAAACCTCCATTTTCTTTATAAATATATTTAAAACGAGCATCTTTAGCCACCCATTTTTGAGCAACTTCCTCGGTATGATCTGGACTGCCGTCATTGACAATAATACACTCCCAATTAGTATAGGTTTGATCTAAAACCGATTGCAAAGCCTCGTCTAAAAATTGGGCTTGGTTGTAACAGGGAACGATGATGGAGACTAACTGAGTTTTCATTTTTTAGTATAAAAAATAAGTGATTTTACGATTAATTTTAGTTCGTCGATTAGTCCAAATTTAAACTCCAATTTATTTCTGCTGGCAAAATACTGAAAATAAATTTGTGGAGAATATCTTTCTCTATGAACAAAATAGTTTTTAAAGGCCTGTTTTTGCATAGCATTTAAATATTTTTGAAATCCATTAGAATCAAAAAAATCATCTGCAGCATTGGCTAAAATCATTTTATCTTTTAGAATAATAAAATCTTTAATTTCATTCATAGATGTTGCAACACTTCCTCCTATTATTTTATTCAACAAATCGTTTTCACTCTGAGTAAAGGAATAGTTTAAATTCTCTAATATTTGAATTCTTGTTGCTAAGGCAGATGCCATTTGCTGTTGTCTTCTTTTTTTAGAAACCTGAGTCTGATGTACTCTATAATTTAGCAAAACTTCTTTCAGATTGTGCAATTTACCAATAGCAACTAAACGAACCCACAAATCATAATCTTCGGCTGGTTCTTTTGACACATCATAAACTACGGAAAAGGTATCTAAAACTTGTTTTCTCACCATTACTGATGGATGAGCCATACAATTCCCTTTTAACAATGCCAATTTTATTTTATTATGATGCTCAGGAACTTTTATAACATTTTCAGTACCAATGATACTATACCACGAACCACATAATACTATTTCAGGATTGGCATCCAAAAAAGAAACTTGTTTTGCAAATCGTTCGGGCAAACTGATATCGTCAGCATCCATCCGGGCAATGTATTCTCCTTTTGCCAATTGCAATCCTTGATTCAAACTATTCGTATATCCCGTATTTACTGGTTTTTCGATTACTATAATTCTAGAATCGGTATAGGTTTTAATTAGCGCAACGGTTTGATCAGTTGAGGCATCATCAAGGATTAAAAACTCAAAATCCGAATAGGTTTGATTCAAAATACTATCAATTGCTTCTTTTATGTATAATTCACAATTATACACAGGCATCAAAACTGTTATTTTAGGTACCCTTTTTAAAGACGAATCCATTCGTTAGGTATTAAATCATTGGTATTTATTTTGGCTTCTACAAACCACTTTTTGGGGGCAACAACTATTTTGTCAGAATGCTCATTTAACCAAGCTGCCCACCAACTGAAGGAACTATTGGCAATGATATTATGACGGCAAAAACTCATTAAACACATATCTTTCCAACTATTTTCGCCTGTATTATTAGCAACAAATACTTTAGGATAGGACAAGTTATCGAATTGCTCTTTAACCCAATCTGTATCGTCTGAAAAGAAGAACAAGCTAATATCATTTGCCTTTGAGGCAAGCAAACCAATGGCTTCTTTATAATACTCTAAACTACAATTCCCGTGAAACCCTTGCGTTTTCTTATCATTGACATAATCGCCTCTTCGGATGTGAATGGATATGGAATTGGTTTGCTTAATGGTTAGCAATAATTTTTCATTAACTGAATCTAATTTATCAATCGGAAAAGCGAAAATATTCTTAATTAGATTTTCATACCCTTTCAAATATTTAAAACTCTGGAAATACCCTTTCAAATATACTGGTAAATTTACAGACAATGCTTTTTTATCAAAATCAAAAGTAGCTTCGGTATAAATTTTAGGATAATTAAACCCTAATTTTTTTTTAATTTTATCAAAAAAGGATAACTGTTGAAAATGCCCTATCTCTGATTCCGATGCTTGAATGTATGAGTTATTAAATATAGAAAGCTCAAATTTTCTGGGTGTAAAAGCTTGGCTTTTCTCGGTTTGATTAAAAAAATTCGTGTCTATCAAAATTGAGGTGTTCTTTTTTTTTGCTAGAATACTAGCAATAGCATATTGAAACATTTGGTTTCCAAGACCTCCTTCAAGTTTTGTTAAAATCATTTTTTTCTTGCTAACACATGAAATCCAAAGCATAAAAGTTCTGAAGAATTAGAATCTTTATCCGTTAATTTTTGTAACAAAACTTTCAATTGACTAATATTTTCTAATTCTTTTTGATTAATATCAACATTGCTATATTGTTTTGCAACCTGACTCAATCTATTTATTTCTTGAGCTAAATATTCAAAATAGTTCCCATTAGGAATAATTTCAATATCATAAAAACCATTCTTTACTAATTCTTCTTCATAAAAAAACTTATTAAACCCCGTATAAAAATGATAAGGGGCAAAATGAGTTAAACTACAAAATGGAGCCGTAACAATCAAATAGCCGTCTCTTTTCAATAATCTTGAAAATTCTTTAATTGCATCTCTTGGATTTATTATATGCTCGAAAACCTCTGTACACATAATAGCATCAAAAGATTCATTCTCGGCTGGAATTGATGCAATATCAGAAACAATATCCAATTCGCCATAATCCCATTTCTCCATTTGCAATCCTGAATTCAACTCCTCAGGTTTGTATTTGGCAAAATCTTGCGAAACATATTCTAGATGATCACAAAACCTTTTAAAAGGCTGTTCTCCAGCTCCTGCATCTAATATCTTATTTCCTTTGGGAATATCTTTTAAAACTTTTTCAAGCCAAGAAACTCTAGTAAACTCATTTAAAGTCCCAACTGTTGTCTTAACTGTTGGTTTTGTAAAATACTTTTTTATGCTTTTCTTTAAATTCATTTTATGATTTATTATTTTAAACAGCTAACTTCTTATTTATGAAAAACTATAAAAGTTGTTTAAAATCAATGTTAGAAATTCATGTTTTATCTTATCCAATTATTTTTACGAACAAATATTGAATTAATATGTGTGTCAGCATATAGCATATATCCACTATCTTCAATTAATTTAATTAAATTAATGTTTTTAACGCCATTCCCCGTTGTTGAAAAAGAAATTGTTTCTATGCAAATTACAATAGGAAAGTTATTTTCAAAATCTATTGATTTTATTATGAGTTCATCAATGCCTTCTGCATCAACACTAAGAAATTGAGGAAAAACTCCATTTGCAAACTCATTTATAACATTTTGCAAAGTATTTACTTTAATTTTTTTAATGTCTTTTATTTTAAGATTATCCTCTTTTTCATAATTAATAGCCTCTTCTTTCGAAAAAGTATTTAATGTTGGAGAAGATATAACATAAAAATCTAAAACATCTTCACTATTTGAAATGCCAATATTTAAATTTTTATCTTTTTCTCTATTCTTTTCAAAGGCTTCAAAAAGAATTGGATCTGGCTCTATATTGATTCCAACTGAACCATTCTGATAAAACAACGCAGTATTACTAATATAATAAGGGTGATGTGCTCCAATATCAATGTAACTTGGATTTTTAATATTCAAATTATCAAAAATGAATTTTACAATCAAATCTTCACCACATTGTGAGTAAGATGTTTTTTGAAATTTAACACAATCGGCACTTTTGGCTAAAAGAATATTTTTTATCTTTTTGAAAACTTTATTCATTTTTGATTCTTAACTGATCTATATTTTTTTTAAACTCTTTCAACGTGACTTTTTTACTCGCTCATATTGTTGGTAGTGAAATGGTGAAATTTGTACCCATTTTTGGTGATATTTACAACCAGATTTCGGGAGGTAACGAGCAAATTGAACTGAAGTATTCCTCGCATTTCGAAAAACCGGATGTGGCTTCGTATTTGGTGCAAAATCGTAAACGTGATTTGATACTTGGATTTTCAACGGTCGGCGTTCATAAAGATGAACTTGAAATGCTACTTGATACTTTTCCAATAAAACGGGTAGGTTCGCAGGGACAAAACAAAACCTATCTTATTTCGCTCAAACTGGCACAATTCAACTTTCTG
>ERZ1034363.970-NODE-970-length-17515-cov-2.230359_pt1 | contig 17515 bp, 18 predicted proteins | sample MGYA00520616_ERZ1034363 | MGnify/ENA primary metagenome ERZ1034363 (study PRJEB33736, sample SAMEA104284506) | Azolla filiculoides | biome: Urban; feature: Water surface; material: Ditch water | place: Netherlands | collected 2015-10-28 | depth 0-0.1 m ...
AATCGCAGAGAAGGTTGATCTGCCAGTTATTTTGTATAACGTGCCAGGACGAACAGTTGCTGACATGAGTAATGACACCATTATTCGTTTGGCTAAAGTGCCTGGCATCATTGGCGTGAAGGATGCAACTGGTAATCTTGAGCGCGGAACTCAATTAATTGCAGGATTAAAAGCAGCTGGCTGTTCAGACTTTGCTGTTTACTCGGGTGATGATCTGACTGCTTTGTTGTTAATGTTGATGGGTGGACACGGCAACATTTCTGTAACTGCTAACGTAGCGCCTAAATTGATGCACGAATTATGTGTGGCATCAATGGCAGGAGATGTTGTTCGAGCTAGAGAGATTCAGTATCAGTTATTAGCTGTTCATAAATCAATGTTCGTCGAGGCAAATCCGATTCCTGTGAAGTGGGCTCTTCATGCCATGGGCAAAATGGAATCTGGCATTCGTTTGCCGCTAACAACTTTAACTTTGCCTGCGCAAGAACAAGTTCTTGCCGCATTGCAAGGTGCTGGTTTAGCAAAGAAGTAATTAATTTAGATATAAAGATAGTTAACAGTTAGATAACTTAGGAAAAAATATGCGTCGTGCAAGTTCTCAGTCAAAGTTGGGCCTTATTGCTGGTTTAACAGCTAGTCTTTTCATAACAGCTTGTTCAAGTACATTTTCAGGTGACACCATTGATTACAAATCAGCTGGTGAAAAGAAGGGGCCAAGTTTAGCCTTCCCTCCAGATATGACTGTTACAGGTGGTGACAAGCGCTATGTGGTGCCTGATGGTGGCGCAACATTATCTGGATATAGCAATGCTGTTAAAACAAAGCCAACAGGTAAAGAAGCCATTCTTCCTGCTGTAGCTGGAATGCGTATTGAGCGTGATGGTACTCGTCGTTGGTTGGTTGTTAACAAGCCAGCTAAAGAGCTCTACCCAAGTATTCGTGACTTCTGGCAAGAAACAGGATTCATCTTGATGTTGGACTCTCCAGAGACAGGCATCATGGAAACTGATTGGGCTGAAAACCGCGCAAAGATTCCTCAGGACTTTATTAGAAGTGCATTGGGTAAGGTGTTGGACTCTATCTACTCAACAGGTGAGCGAGACAAGTTCCGTACACGTTTGGAACTTAACAGCAAAGGTGAGACAGAAGTATTCATTACTCACCGCGGTGCGACCGAAGAGTTAACGGGCACAGATAAAACACAAACGATCTGGACAACACGTGCTAATGACCCAGAGTTGGAAGCAGAGTTCTTGGCTCGTTTGATGCAGCGTCTTGGTTACGCCGAAGAATCAGCTAAAGCAACTGTAGCTGCTGCAAAAACAAATGCAAAAGCTGCACAAGTATCTAATTTGAAAAAGACTCCAACACCACGTCTTGAGTTCGCTGGTAGCTTTGATCGTGCATGGAGAGATGTTGGTGTAGGTTTGGATCGTTCTAACTTCACGGTTGACGATAGAGACCGCAGCAAGGGTATCTACTTTGTTCGTTTTGTGAATACGCAAGATTTATCGAATCAACGTGGTTTCTTTGATAAGTTATTCAGCAAGAAAACTGATGATGACATGAAGAAAGCAAAACGTTATCGCGTGCTTGTGAAAGATGCTGCAGGAACTATCACTGTTGCAGTTCAGGATGAAAAAGGTGTACCAGAGCTTGGTGAAGTATCGATCCAAATCTTGACGCTTTTAGATTCGCAGGTCGGTAAGTAACTCAATCAATTGAGGGGTGCTCTTTCAAGTAACAAGAGCATCCACAAAATTTAGGCAAAAAAAAGACCACCCGAGGGTGGTCTTTTTATTTCAGTAAGAATTACTTCTTAGCTGGCTCAGCTGCTGCTGGAGCTGCTGGAGCTGCTGCTGGAGCAGCTGCATCAGCTGGAGCTGCTGCTGGAGCTGCTGGAGCTGGAGTTTCTTTTTTACCACAAGCTGCCAAAGCAACTGCTAACAAAGAAGCGATCAATAGTGATTTTTTCATTTTTATTTCCTTAAAAGATTAGCTAATCATCTAACGGTGATTTAGACCGGATCCCTAAATGAAGTCATTTAAGGATCAGATAGAGATTATAAATAGATTTATAAAAAATACTAGTATTTACCCTAGCGTTCTAGTTGGTTTGGATAAAACTATCCAACCTGCTTGATAGGCTTCAAACCAAGGATTATCAGCTTGATCAATGAATGCCTGAATTTCAGAGCAGTTCTGGGCTGATAATCGAAGTTCTCTGCCTAATTGGCACCAAAAATGCCAATCTTCAGCCTCTGAATCACTCATGCTTTCACCATTGAGATAGAAAAAATCCTTGTCATACAGTGACTTAGATAGCGGAGAAAGCTCAAGCCCCATTTTGACCATTGCTTTTTTAAAGCTTGGAAGGTCCAGTAGTTGCTTGGGTGGGGTAAAAACAGTTTGAGGCTTAGGTTCACTCAACAAGCTGGCTAGGGTACAGGACACATCACTTTTACTCCATTGAAGGCTATTGAGCTTCTTTTGAACCGCTTCTACCAGTTGAGCTGGGATAAGGGCTGGATCTAATGTGGCGGGCTGCTGAGGGTCGCTATACAGCGCACACATATCAGCTTCGTTTTCTAGGGCCTCTGTGGTTCGCCAAAGAATCTCATTAACGAGCTCTTTGTAATTGGGAACTCTAAAACCAATCGACCATGTTTGACAGCCAGCATCCAAGGCAATGCCATCGTGAGCAATATTAGGTGGCAAGTACAACATATCCCCAGGTTCAAGAACCCAGTCATCGGTCGGTTTAAAGTTTTTCAAAATTTTGACTGGTAAATTTTCTTTTAGACGTAAATCTTCTTGAGCTGAAATTTTCCAGTGACGGCGACCTTCCATTTGGAGTAGAAATACGTCATAAGAATCCATATGAGGGCCAACCCCGCCTTGTGGCCCGGCGATGCTGATCATCAAATCATCTAGCCTGGCCTCTGGAATAAATCTAAACCAAGACATCACCGTTTGAGCCATCGGATGATGGCCATTGACTCCCTGAACCAACATCGTCCAATCTGGCTTACTTAAATCAGGAATGTCTTTTGATTTGAAAGGGCCGTGGGCCAATGACCAAGGTTTGCTGCTAACTAGACGTGACTCAACATTTTTTTGGCCGGCTAACTGAGTCAGTTCTGCGATTGAAATTGGGCTATTGAGTGGTTTCCCAGCTTCTTTTGCAAGCCGAAAAGCTGGAACGGCCCCTCGAACTAAAAGCGGTTTCTTTTGCCAATATTCCTTCATAAAGCGCTCAGGACTGATGCCTCCTAGTAAGGCCCAAGATTCCTTAATTGGTAAGAGCTGTGGTGGTTTAGGAGGGTTATAGGGGTTTCTGAAAGCTTGTTTCATGATTGGATTAAGACTCTGTTAAGTGGACTACCGTAAAATATAGTCATTATGAAAGTACAAAAGAATACTATTGTTTCTCTAAGATATCGTTTAACCGATGCTCAAGATAATCTTATCGAAGAATCTGCTGGACCGATGGTTTATTTGCATGGTGGCTATGAAGGTACCTTCCCAAAGATTGAGGAAGCCGTTGATGGTCATGATGTTGGTTACGAAACTACCATCCAGTTAGAGCCTACCGATGCATTTGGCGATTACGACCCTGAATTATTAAAAATTGAAGCTCGTTCAAGATTCCCTGAGCCATTAGAGGTGGGCATGCAGTTTGAAGGACTCTTGGATGATGAAGCTGATGTCGAATCTATTTTTTTTTTTTATGATTAGGAGTACTCAGTGATCTACACAGTGACTGATTTGGCTGAAGACAAGGTCGTTTTAGATGGTAACCATCCTCTTGCGGGTTTGGCTTTGAAGTTCTGGTTGCAAATCGCTGATGTGCGTGAAGCTACTGAAGAAGAATTAGAAGACGGTCATCCACAAGGCGCTTTTGGGATGGATATCGATGACGATGATGAAGCAGAGTTAGAAGAAGAGATTTCTCGTCAGACAGAACAACGTCCAACTTTGCACTGATCTTTAACTATTCTGTTTGAGGCGATAGAGTAAATCGAGCGCCTCTTTAGGAGTGAGGCTATCCAACTGGATGGCCTCTATTTCTTTGTGCAGTTGCAAAGCTTTTTCTGTCAGCGGGTCTGCTTCCATCGCTGGTTCTGCTGCTTGTGTAAACAAGTCAGCCTGATGACTTTCTTTGTTAGCAGTTTCTTCTAAGCGTTGTAAATGTTTACGAGCGTCTTTGATGACCTCTTGTGGGACGCCAGCTAATTGAGCTACTTGAAGGCCGTAACTTTGGTTAGCATGACCGGCTTGCACAGTATGCAAGAAAACAATCCCATGACCTTTTTCAACAGCGCTCAAGTGAACGTTCGCACATTGTGGGTATTTGCTTGGCAAGCTGGCTAACTCTAAGTAATGCGTTGCAAACAAAGTCCATGAGCGATTCTTAGCAAGCAACTGCTGAGCAATCGCCCATGCGAGAGCTAGGCCATCAAATGTAGATGTGCCGCGTCCAATTTCATCCATCAAAACTAGAGACTGTGCTGTTGCACGATGAAGAATGGCGGCTGCTTCTGTCATCTCCACCATAAAAGTAGAGCGGCCACTTGCCAAATCATCAGCAGCACCAATACGAGTAAAGATGCGATCGATAGATCCGATGGTAGCTTGATTAGCCGGTACATATGAGCCTACATAGGCAAGTAAAACAATTAATGCGATTTGGCGCATATAAGTTGATTTACCACCCATATTAGGGCCGGTGATAAGAAGCATGCGTCTGCTATTGTCAAAGTGCGCATCATTAGGCGCAAACGATTCAGATCGCTTGGCCAGTTGACCTTCAACAACTGGATGACGACCAGCATGGATCTGAATGCCAGATCCCTCATTGAGCTCTGGTCGTGTCCAGCCTAATGTTTGAGCTCGTTCAGCTAAGCTGGCTAACACGTCTGTTTCAGCAAGAGCGTGAGCAGTTGCTTGGCAGGCAGTTACATGGGATTGCAACTCTGATAACAAAGCTTCATAGAGTTGCTTTTCAAGCGCGAAGCTGCGTTCTTTCGCAGACAAGGCTTTATCTTCAAAAGCTTTTAATTCTGGGGTGATGTAACGCTCAGCATTTTTAAGAGTTTGTCTGCGACGATAGTCTTCTGGTACTTTATCCGCCTGACCATTGGTCACTTCAATAAAAAATCCATGAACTTTGTTAAATTCAACACGTAAGTTACTGATGCCAGTACGTTCACGCTCTCTAGTTTCTAGGTCTAGTAAGAATTGTCCACAATCGTCACCTAGGCTACGTAACTCATCTAATTCAGCGTTGTAACCATTGGCAATCACGCCACCTTCACGAATAACAACTGAAGGTTCTGGAGCAATGGCACGTTGAAGCAAATCTAAAACAGGCGGTGCTGACGCTAATACTTCTGATAATTTTTTCAATAGAGCACTAGATGTACCTAGTGGCGCTAGCTTGGCTGCTAAATCAGGAAGGGCGTGAAGTGTATCTCTTAGACTGCTGAGATCTCTGGGACGTGCGCTACCTAGAGCCAAGCGAGCGCTAATGCGTTCAACGTCCGCAACTTGCTTGAGTGCCTGGCGAATGTCATCAAGCACAAACGGATGAGCAAGAAGAGTCTCAATCGCTTGATGGCGTGCAATCACAATGGCTTGTTGTCGTAATGGGTGATGTAGCCAATGACGCAACAAGCGACTTCCCATGGCGCTTGAGCAACTATCTAGCAAAGAAAATAATGTTGGATCAGTTTCACCGCGCAGTGTTTCAGTAATTTCTAAATTGCGACGAGTGGCAGCATCGATACCAATGTAATTTTGATCTTCTTCAAATTGGCATTGCTGAATATGGGGCAATTTGCCATGCCAACCAAGACCTTGCGTGTTGGCACCATAAGCCAAGACTGCGGCAGCCGCTGCTAGAGCAGGGGCCTGTGTTTCTTCATGATCTACACCAAGACCTTGCAAGCTGGCCATCTGGAAAATATCCATGAGGCGACGCTTGCCTTCATCTGGTGTCCACACCCAATCAGGAATAGTGTTGCCTGAGAGCTGAAGATCAGCGCCATGAGATTCTCGAAGAATCTCTTTGATCTGGGTTTCGCTACCAAGTGGACAAAGAATTTCAACTGCTTGAATACGTGCTAAGTACTGAGCTAATTCATCTGCGCTGCAAAGGGCTAATTTAAGTTGTCCGCTAGTAATCGTTAACCAAGCTAAGCCCCAATTATTTTTCTTCGCAGATGGGACGATAGCCAATAAGGGAGCATCTTGACGATCGCTCATCAAAGCTGAGTCTGTCAGAGTGCCTGGCGTAATGACGCGCATCACACGACGTTCAACAGGGCCTTTGGATAGCGCAGGATCACCCACTTGTTCTGCGATAGCAACAGAGTGTCCTGACTTCACCAGCTTAGCTAAGTATTGCTCAGCTGCGTGATACGGGATACCCGCCATCTTGATCGGGTTGCCTGCTGACTGACCACGTTGGGTCAATGTGATATCAAGAATCTTGGCGGCTTTCTCGGCATCTTCAAAAAAGAGCTCATAAAAATCACCCATCCGAAAGAAAACTAAAGAGTGTGGGTGCTCAGCCTTGATGCCTAAAAACTGCTGCATCGCAGGCGTGTGCTTAGCCAACTCCATCGGGTTCATCAGTTACTAAGATCTTCTGGTGTGATGCCGTAGGCTGTGAATGAGTGTTGAGAATCAGTTGTTTCAACAATGCGTGCAGGGATACCCACGGCTGTAGCGCCGGCAGGAACTGCTTTAAGGACCACTGCGTTAGATCCAATGCGAGCACCTTGACCAACAGTGAAGCCACCTAAAACCTTAGCGCCAGCACTCACCACCACACCTGCTTCAAGAGTAGGGTGGCGCTTAGTGCCTTTGTATAAAGATGTGCCACCAAGAGTAACGCCTTGATAGATCGTGCAATCATCGCCAATCACAGTAGTCTCGCCGATCACTACACCTAAGCCGTGATCAATAAATACACGCTTACCCACAACAACGGCGGGGTGTATTTCAATACCCGTGATGAAGCGAGATGTATGAGAAATAATGCGTGCAATCAGTTTGAGACCGATATTCCATAAAAAATGGGCAATACGGTGCAGCCAAACGGCATGCAAGCCCGGATAGCAAAGAATGACTTCTAAGCGAGTGCGGGCCGCAGGATCGCGGGCAATGATGGAATCAACGTGTTCGAATAATGGCATTACTTGATTTTACCGTGTAGAAGCATTTGTTTCGCAATGCCGCGTAAAAGATCTATTTCTTCCTTCTGAAGAGATGATCTAGCAAATAGACTTTGCAGTCGTGGCATCAGTTTTTTAGGGTTTTGAGGATCAAGGTAGCCAATAGCTTCAAGGCCTTGCTGCCAATGATCTAGCATTGCTGTAATAGCTGCTTGATCAGCTAACTCAATATTCCCAGAGGAAGCCAACTCTGCGTATGTGGTTTTTGAATCAATATCCAAGGCATTCATTAAGCCTTGACGCATAGAGTAAGCAACGATCATCATGGCTTGGGCTAAGTTAAGTGATGGATAGTCTGGGTTGGCATCTATCCATACGCGATGAGTGCAGTGCTTAAGATCATCGTTATCTAAGCCAGTTCTTTCTGTGCCAAATACAAAGGCCACAGGCTTATCTGCAACTAAGGCCGTACTTGCCATATCGATAGCCTCATTCAGAGAGATAGCAGGAGGGCCAAATTCGCGATCTCTGGTAGTTAGTCCAAAAACAAGCTGACTAGGGCCTACGGCATCAACGAGGGACTCATGGTTTTGGGCGCCTTCTAGGACATCAAAAGCCCCGCTAGATAGGGAAATGGCTTCTGCCTTTTTAGCCATATGTTGATAGGCTGGGTTTACCAAATGCAGGCTGGAGAAGCCCATCGTCTTGATGGCTCTAGCGGCTGAGCCCACATTACCAGGGTGGCTGGTGCGCATCATGACCCACTTAATAGGCCAGTTTTTCTTCAAAAGCTCCAAGGATTCCTCATTTCGAGCTAAAATCTGCTTTCGTCGTACAGCTTTATCGCTGGACATTGCTCTTCTCCAATTCGTTGTGTTACTTAAAAAATACTATGCACCCCATGCTTAATGTGGCCATCAAGGCCGCCCGTCGCGCAGGAAATATTATCAACCGAGCTTCGTTGAATAGCGAGCGTATTCAGGTTACCCGTAAACAACACAACGATTTTGTCACTGAAGTCGATCAAGCAGCTGAAGCTGCCATTATCGAGACTTTAAAAGACGCATTCCCTGATCATGGATTTTTAGCTGAAGAAACTGGTGAGATCCAGGGTTCTTCAATGGCAGATCAGCCTAGCCATATTTGGATTATTGATCCATTGGATGGTACGACCAACTTCATTCATGGCTTCCCACAGTACGCTGTATCGATTGCTTTAGCAGTTGATGGCATCACTCAACAAGCAGTGGTGTATGACCCTAATCGTGATGAACTCTTTACTGCCACTCGTGGTGCGGGTGCTTACGTCAACAACCGTCGTTTGCGTGTAGCAGGGCGCCTAAAAATGTCAGAAGCTTTAATTGGCACAGGTTTCCCATATCGCGAAGATCAAGACGTTGAAGCTTATTTAGAAATTTTTGCCCAAATGACTCGCCAATGTGCCGGCTTACGCCGTCCAGGAGCAGCATCATTAGATTTAGCTTATGTGGCCGCAGGTCGTTTAGATGCTTTCTTTGAGCAAGGCTTGAAGCCCTGGGACATGGCAGCTGGTGCTTTGTTAATTACTGAAGCCGGTGGCTTGGTAGGTAACTATGCTGGCGAAGAGTCTTACTTAAATACAGGTGAGATCATGGCGGGTAACCCACGCCTATTTGGCCAATTAGTGACTACCTTACGTAAGTACTCTAAAGCTTAAGAGAGTAGCTCTTAAGATCTCACTAAATCCAAAGAACGAATACCCTCAGCGGTGATGCTCAAAGCATTACCTTTGGGGAGCACTGTTTCTGGATGATCAAAATCCCAATCTGATAAAACCCAACGCTGCCAAGATTGGCCGCCTAAGCTTTCTTGGTGATAGCCCGGGCGATGTGTGTGCCCATGAATCATTTGCTGACATCCGCTCATTGCAACTAAGGCTGCAGTGGCATTCAAAGTAACGTCACCCTTTACCTGAATCACTTCAGGGGTGAACTTTTGAGCGCGTTGATATTTTGCTGTGCTGTTACTGCGTAATGAGCTAGCGATCTTGATGCGTAAAAGTGTAGGAAGCATTAAAAATAACTTCTGTACAAATTGACTGCGGACAACTTTTCTAAATTGTTGATATGAAGAATCAGCTGTACACAAAACATCCCCATGAGTGAGTAACCAATCTTGGTTAGCAATATTCATCACTTGAGGGTCGCGAAGAAATTCCATTTGTGATTTTTGAGCGTATTGCTCACCCAAAAGGAAGTCACGATTGCCGTGCATGAAATAGATTTTGGTGCCAGATTGGCTAACCGCCTTGAGTTTTGTGGCCACTTCTTGATGGAATGGGGAACGCGCTTTTGCATCATCCCCCACCCAAAACTCAAATAAGTCACCCAAAATAATCAAAGCCTCATGAGTGCGAGCTTCTTTTTCTAAAAATTCAAAAAACCTCTCTGCCGTTCTAGGCATAGAAGGAGTGAGGTGTAAATCTGAAATTAGAACAGCGCTCGCGTGCATGAATTACTCTTCAATAATGGTTGCTTCAATAATGGTGACATCCTCTTTTGGAACATCTTGGTGGAAGCCAGAGCTGCCAGTTTTAACTTGGCGAATAGCATCAACCACATCCATGCCTTCAGTGACTTCACCAAAAACAGCATAACCCCAACCTTGAGCTGTTGGTGCTGAGAAGTTCAAAAATTCATTATCAACCGTGTTGATAAAAAATTGAGCTGTTGCTGAATGAGGATCACTCGTTCTAGCCATGGCCACCGTGCCACGTTTGTTTTGTAAACCATTGTCAGCTTCGTTATCAATAGGAGCTTGAGTTGACTTTTGTTTCATGCCAGCAGTCATGCCACCGCCTTGAACCATAAAGTTAGCAATCACGCGATGGAAAATAGTGCCGTTGTAATGACCTGAGCGGACATAGGCTAAAAAGTTGTCAGTTGATTTAGGCGCTAATTCATCATTAAGAGTGAGTGTGATGTTACCCATACTGGTTTTTAGTTGCACTTTTGCCATGCTATTTCCTTCTTCTTTCGGTTGAGGTTAAAACAATGATTGGGTATTTAAAGTATTAATTGACGGGCTTCAAAATATCTTCCGCTAGTTTCATTTTGCGTCGATTTTGAATTTGCTTTCTATCAATACTTAAAGCTTTGCCATAGGCCCTGGCTGCTAGGCGCGTGTAAACGTCACCTAAGTTCTCATGAGCTGTTGCAAAGCTGGGTTGAACTTTGAGAGCTAACTCCAAGTAATCTTTTGCTTCCTCTAGGTTGCCAGTTTGAGCTTCTAGAACAGCTAAGTTGTTGTAGGGCTCAGGCAACTCAGGAAATTGCTGAGTAATTTCTAGAAGGGCATTCTTAGCTGCTGGAATATTGCCCATTTCAATGTTGATTCTGGCGCGAACAAATCGTAATTGAACATTTCTTGGATTGATCTTTAATTCTTTATCAATTGCTTCAATTGCTTCAGGAAATTTCTTATCACTGATTAATTTGTAAATCACTTCAGGGATGGCATTTTTGTTCTTTGGCTCTGGCACTTTTTGTAAAACAATAAATGGCGTAGCCAAAGATGGTTGCATCTGTGCTGACTGAACAGCACTTGGATTATTTTCAAATGGAGAAGGCTCTGCCTTGGCAGCGATGCTTTCGCGAGTTGTTTTTTGCGGGCTAGTCGTGCTTTGAGCTAAAACTGGAAGGGTGGAGCAACACACCAAAGTGAGCATGCTAGCTGTAATAGCCTTGCCAATAGAGTTAAATCGCATTTTTTGGGGTCTCGCTAGACGGGTCAATGACGACATGATTTTAAGGGTATTGATTGTTTTAGTGGTGGCTGAATTAGCTATACTCAGCAATCAGTCTAACAAATCATGCTGGATTCGGGCTAAGTTCTTAAAATAAAGGCTTAGAGTCGTTGATCGGTGTGATTTATTTAGTGCAACTCATCTCAATTATTAATCAAGTTATTCGCTGCCCATATGCTGCAAATTTTTAATACCTTAACGCGTCAAAAAGAGACCTTTACCCCTATTGAGCCTGGCAAGGTGAAGCTCTATGTATGTGGCATGACGGTTTATGACTTTTGTCATATTGGTCACGCCCGCGTGATGGTGGTTTTTGATATGGTTCAGCGCTGGTTGAAAGCCTCAGGCTTTGAAGTGACTTATGTTCGCAATATCACTGATATTGATGACAAGATCATTAAGCGCGCAGTTGAGAACAAAGAAACTATTAAAGAGCTAACTCAGCGCTTCATTGATGCTATGCACGTAGATGCAGATGCTTTGGGTATTGAAAGACCAACCTATGAGCCACGCGCGACAGAGTACGTGCCGCAAATGCAAGACATCATTACGCGCTTAATGAACAATAACTATGCTTACCAAGCGGATGATGGTGACGTGAACTTTGCTGTCAGAAATTTCAAGACCTATGGCCGTTTATCAGGCAAGTCTTTAGATGACCTGCGTGCTGGTGAGCGTGTCGCTGTGGCTAGTAGCAAACAAGATCCATTGGACTTTGTCTTGTGGAAATCAGCCAAGGCAGATGAACCCCAAGATACCAAGTGGCAGTCTCCATGGGGTGTTGGTCGCCCAGGTTGGCATATTGAATGTTCTGCGATGAGTTGTGAGTTGTTAGGACATCATTTTGATATCCATGGTGGTGGCGCAGATTTGCAGTTCCCTCACCATGAAAATGAAATTGCGCAAAGCGAGGGTGCTTTTTCAGCGGAGACGGGTAAGCCTTTTGTTAATACTTGGATGCATAACGGCTTTGTTCGGGTGAATGAAGAAAAAATGTCGAAGTCTTTGGGTAATTTCTTCACGATCCGTGAGGTTCTTAAAGAGTTTGATCCGGAGGTGGTGCGCTTCTTTATCTTGAAGGCTCACTATCGCAGTCCGCTCAACTATAGCGATGCCCATCTCGAAGAAGCCAAGCAAGGTCTGACTCGTTTGTACAACGCACTATCTAGTGTTCAAGATATTCCTAACTACGGTAAACAAAGTGAGTGGCGCACTCGTTTTGTAAAGGTTATGAATGATGACTTCAATACACCTGAAGCCGTTGCTATCTTGTTTGAGCTGGTCAACGAGATCAATAAGGCTGAGGGCGATGTGAAGCGTGATTTGGCTCGTGAGCTCAAACAATTAGCAAAACTATTAGGTCTTCTTGAGCGTGACCCACAGGCATTCTTGCAAGCGGGCGGTGGTAGCAGTGCCCAAGCCAATGATGCCCAGGCTATTGAGGCTGCTATTCAAGCTCGTGCCGATGCCAAGCAAGCAAAAGACTTTGCCAAGGCTGATCAAATTCGTCAGGACCTATTGGCTCAAGGAATTGTTTTGGAAGATAAGCCGGGTGGCGTGACCCTCTGGAGACGTGCTTAATGCCGTCTAGCAAAAAGTCAGAGGCTAAGCCTAAAGCTTTAGCCCCTGATGTGATGGCTCCTGATTATTGGGATAAAGCCTGCGTTGCCTTAATGAAGCAAGATCGAATTCTTCGAAAATTAATTCCGAAATATCCAAAAATTGAATTTTTAACAACTCGCGGTGATCCTTTCCAGACTTTGGCAAGGGCTATTGTGGGTCAGCAGATCTCGGTTAAAGCCGCTCAGTCTGTTTGGGAGCGAGTTCTTTTAGCAACTAAAAAGGTCAGTCGTAAATTCACTGCTCAAGCTGTCTTAAAACTTGAGATGAGCGACTTAAGAGATGCAGGACTATCTGTTCGTAAAGTGGAATATATCCAGGACTTGGCCAATCACTTTGTGAATGGCGGTCTTCATTGTGCAAACTGGGATCAGCTAGATGATGACACTGTCATTGCTGAGTTAACTGCGATTCGAGGTATCGGCCGTTGGACAGCCGAAATGTTTCTGATTTTTTACCTCATGAGGCCTAATGTCTTGCCTTTGGATGATATTGGCTTGATCAAAGCCATATCTTTAGCCTATTTCAGTGGTGAGCCAGTTTCTCGTAGTGAGGCCAAGGAAGTGGCAGCTAATTGGGATCCATGGAAAACGGTGGCTACTTGGTATATGTGGCGCAGTATTGACCCCATTCCTGTTGAATACTAAATCCTTATAAAACAAGGCCTAAGCGTGCCTAATACTTCTTAATTTCAGAATATTAGGCATCAAACCTAAGAGATATTAGAATAGAGCCTATGAAAATCACTTTCCTAGAATTTGAGCAGCCAATTGCTGAACTCGAACAAAAGATTGAAGAGTTACGTTTTGTTCAGGATGAATCTGCTGTAGATATCTCAGAAGAGATTGGCAAGTTATCTGAAAAGAGCCAATTACTTACCAAAGACCTTTATACGCGTTTAACACCTTGGCAAGTAGCCCAGATTGCTAGACATCCACAGCGTCCATACACCATGGATTATGTGAATCATATTTTTACTGATTTCCACGAATTACATGGCGACAGAAACTTTGCTGATGACCAATCCATGATTGGTGGTTTAGCAAGATTCAATGGCATGCCTTGTATGGTGATCGGTCACCAAAAGGGTCGTGATACGAAAGAACGCGCGATGCGTAACTTTGGTATGAGTCGCCCTGAGGGTTACAGAAAAGCAAAACGTTTGATGCGTTTGGCTGAAAAATTCAATATTCCAGTATTCACATTTGTTGATACGCCAGGCGCTTTCCCTGGTATCGATGCTGAAGAGCGTAATCAATCAGAAGCTATTGGTCATAACTTATTTGTTCAAGCTGAACTGCGTGTACCTATCATCGCCACCATTATTGGTGAGGGTGGTTCAGGTGGTGCTTTAGCCATTGCGATGGGTGATGTTGTGCAGATGCTTCAATTTGCGACTTACTCTGTTATTTCTCCAGAAGGTTGTGCTTCGATTCTTTGGAAAACTGCAGAAAAAGCCCCTGAGGCTGCTGAGCAGTTAGCCTTGACGGCTCATCGTCTAAAAGCTTTAGGTTTGATTGACAAGATTGTTAGCGAACCTCTAGGTGGTGCTCACCGAGATCACCCTGGAATGGCAGCCATGCTGAAGCGTTCTTTGGCTGATTCATTGCGTCAGTTCCAGTCGATGGGTGTAGATGAGTTACTCGAACGTCGTCATGAGCGCTTAATGAGCTATGGCAAGTTCAAAGACACCAACAAAGAAAAGTAAACCTAAACACAACAAAAAAGCGACAACAAAACAGCCAACTCGTTTGGCTGTCGCTTTTAGTGGGGGTTTAGATTCTGCTGTATTACTTCATGCCACCATTCAGGCGCATGGCGCAAAATCCGTATACGCTTTTCATGTTCACCACGGCATTCAAAAAGAAGCTACTCAGTGGCAAAAGCATTGTCAGCAATTAGCTAAAAAATGGGGTTGCCATTTTGATACTCGCAACGTTCAACTCCAGCAGGCTTCCAATATTGAATCTCAGGCTAGAGACCTCAGGTATCAAGCATTATTTGAGATGTGTGAAAGTCACCAAATTGAAGATTTATTAGTAGCTCATCATTTGGATGATCAAGCTGAAACAGTTTTGATTCAATTGATGCGCGGTGCTGGATTGGCTGGTTTATCTGGGATGCCAGCTAACAAATCAAATCGTACCCATTCCTCCATTCAGTCTGATGCTATTTATATTTGGCGTCCTTTTTTGGATATGCGACGTGCGGATTTAGAAGCTTATGCTCATGCGCATAAGCTCAAGTGGATTGAAGATCCAAGCAATCAGGATGAGTCTTATCGCCGTAATGCTGTAAGAAAAACTTTATTGCCACAATTAGAAAAAGTTCAAACGGGCGCCATTCAGAACTTAGCGAGAAGTGCAAAGCACTTAGCTCAATCCCAAGAATTGTTGAACCAATTAGCTGATATTGATTTGGGCTTGATTCAAACGAAAGCTGGATTGTCAAAAACCAACTTGGTAAGACTCTATAAAACAAGTCAGGCAAGGGCGAGTAACGCCTTGAGACGTTGGTTACAAATTAATCAACTGGCTTACCCAAGTGAAGAGCGACTCAATGCCTGGTGGCGTGACTTATCAGAAGTTCGAGTGGATGCACGTTTGCAGTGGCAACATGATGGATCCTCCATCAAGCTTTGGCGTGGTGTTCTGACAATTCATCCAGAAGAGACAGCGGGTACTGATGGTGAAGACTCTTTGGGGGAGTGGGTGTTTAAAGCAATTCCTGCCAAAAGTACAAAGCCAGGTATTCCTAAAGAACGTTTTAATGAGGCCAAAAAGAAAGGTCTCATCAACACGATGGTTAGAGATGGTGGTGAGAAGTTCAAGGTGCACTTGAAACGACCCAGGAAGTCCCTTAAAAACCTCTATCAAGAGGCTGATATCCCGCCATGGCAACGACAAGCACCCTTACTCTATATTGGGGATGAGTTGGTGGCAGTTGCAGGCATTGGGATCAGTGCGGATTGGCAAACCGACCAAGGTCAGAGAATTAGCCCAGAGTGGCTACCAGCTTAAATGCTGGCAAGCATTTTGAATGTTTGCGGGTATTTTGAAATTAATTTAATTATTAAAGCTGCTTGAGCATTGGGTTTGGCCCGACCTTGCTCCCAGTTTTCTACAGTTCTTGGATTGGTCCGAATAAAGTTTGCAAATACGGGACGCGATAGACCTAGTTTTTCTCGAAGTGAGGTCAACTCATCAACAGTCACCTCGGGGGTGGGTTTAATTTGCACTTTGTACTTTTTGAGAGTTAGCTTGCCATCCCTTTTTTTCTTTAGCGCTGACATGCCATCTGATAACTCTGAAAATAAATCACGTTTTTTCATGTTGACTCCTTGCTTGAATTTCGCTTTCAAGTAGTTGCTTTAGTTTTTTCTTTTGATCATGGCTTAAGTCTGATAGTTCATTTTTGTTGTAGATCGTGAACAAGAAAATTTGATATTCACTGACCCACCAGTAATAAATAATTCTTATGCCGCCTCTTTTACCTTTTTTTCTATTTGAATCCGCGAATCTTAATTTTCTTAATCCCCCCGTTCCTTGAATAACGTCACCTGAGGAGGGGTTATGAATCAGTAACTCTTGTAGCTTGCTGTATTCATGGTCTTCTAAGTAATCCTCACGATACTTACTAAAAATTGGTAGTTCTATAAAGGTTGCATACATCTAAAAAGTATACGCAACTTGCGTATATATTACACCTATTTTGCTTGTAGGGAAATAGCTATGCTAGAAGTAATGAAAATGATTTAAATAGCAAATTAACTGGGCATACTCATGTTCAATACTTTTTAATCAATCAAAACAGGCTCTTACTTTGCTTAAACGTGTAAAATCACACTTTTGTTTGATTGCGCACCTCTGTGGTGCGATTTTTACGATATTTCCTACACATGGCTCTAATTGTTCATAAATATGGTGGCACGTCGATGGGCTCTGTTGAGCGCATTCAAAACGTGGCCAAGCGAGTCGCTAAATGGATGAAGGCTGGTCACCAAGTGGTGGTAGTACCTTCAGCTATGTCTGGCGAAACAAATCGCTTACTTGGTCTTGCTAAAGAGATCAACGCTAATCCTGACCCTCGCGAGTTAGATCAGATTGCATCAACTGGTGAACAGGTGAGCTCTGGCTTATTGGCTTTGGCACTTCAGGCGCAAGGTGTTCCTGCAGTTAGTTATGCTGGATGGCAAGTAGTTATCAAGACTGACTCTTCATATACCAAAGCACGTATTCAGGGTATTGATGGTCAAAAGGTTTTGGGCGACTTAAATGCTGGTAAAGCAGTTGTTATTACTGGTTTCCAAGGTGTTGATGAGAACGGCAACATCACAACCTTAGGTCGTGGTGGTTCTGATACTTCAGCCGTAGCGGTTGCTGCAGCACTAGATGCTGATGAGTGTTTGATTTACACAGACGTGGATGGTGTTTACACAACAGACCCACGTGTTTGTGAAGATGCTCGTCGTTTAGATAAGATTACTTTTGAAGAAATGCTAGAAATGGCTAGCTTGGGTTCAAAGGTTTTACAAATTCGTTCAGTTGAGTTTGCTGGTAAGTACCGTGTGAAAACACGTGTTCTATCATCATTAACTGATCCATTGATGTCGCTCGAACAAGAAATGAATTCGGGTACTTTGATTACTTTCGAGGAAGAAGAAACTATGGAAGCTGCTGTCATTTCGGGTATTGCTTTCGCCCGCGACGAAGCAAAAATCACCGTTTTAGGTGTGCCTGATAAGCCAGGTATCGCATATCAAATTTTGGGTCCAATTGCGGATGCCAACATTGATGTGGATATGATCATTCAGAACCAATCAGTTGAAGGTAAGACTGACTTCACATTCACAGTGCCGCGTGCTGATTATCAAAAAGCGTTGGATTTGCTCAAGAACAATGTTCAAGCGCATATTCAAGCAAAAGAAATC
>ERZ1034363.973-NODE-973-length-17448-cov-4.058603_pt1 | contig 17448 bp, 22 predicted proteins | sample MGYA00520616_ERZ1034363 | MGnify/ENA primary metagenome ERZ1034363 (study PRJEB33736, sample SAMEA104284506) | Azolla filiculoides | biome: Urban; feature: Water surface; material: Ditch water | place: Netherlands | collected 2015-10-28 | depth 0-0.1 m ...
CAAGCAACACGGTTTAGCCAAAGGTATTTACCCCTTGCTCGACATCGTGGTCGAGCGCGCCAGCGAACAATTTGTCACCACCGCTTTGAACGACACCGACCGCCGTGTGGGCGAGGGCAAGCCCGTGGCTCCAAGCTTCTTGCTGGCTTGCGTGTTGTGGTCAGATGTGCGCGAAACATGGGCGCATCGCAGTGTCAAACAGCCATCGTTCCCTGCCTTGCAAGATGCGATTGATGAGGTGTTTGACTCTCGCATTGGCGATGTGTCTGGACGCGGCAAGCTCGGCGCGGACATGCGCGAAATTTGGATGATGCAGCCGCGCTTTGAAAAGCGCACAGGCAGCGGCCCTTGGACCTTGGTAGATCAATCTCGCTTCCGTGCTGGCTTTGACTTCATGCGCTTGCGTGCGGATGTGGGCGAGGTGGACGAAGCCTTGTCGGATTGGTGGCAAGAGTTCAGCGTGGCCAGCGACAGCGAGCGCGAAGACCTGCTGCAGCAAGTGCGCCAAGAACAACAAAAAGCCCAGCGCGCACCCCGCGTGCATGCGGTGCGTCGTGCGCCTAAGCCTGAAGGTGAAGACCCACGTTTCCGTGAGGTGGAGCCCGAAGGTGAAGAGGGTGCCGCGTCGCCTGCCAAAAAACGCCGCCGTCGCCGTCGCAAGCCCACGGGCGAAGCCGGTGGCTCACCCGCCGCCGAATAAGCAGAGCCTTCGCCATGTCAGCAACACCCGTCATGGCGTGTGTGGCCCTCGGCGCCAACTTGGGCGACGCGGTGGCCACGGTGCAGCAAGCCTTGCGCGACGTGGCGGCTTTGCCCGACACGCTACTACTCAAAGCCTCGTCCCTTTACCGCAGTGCCCCTTACGAAGCGCAAGGGCCAGATTTCATCAATGCCGTGGCCTTGGTGCAGACCCAGCTCAATCCGCTGGCGCTGTTGCATGCCTTGCAAGCGCTCGAGTTGCAAAGTGGCCGTGAGCGTCCCTATAAAAACGCGCCACGTACGCTGGACCTAGACATCGTTTTTTATGGTGATGTGACGTTGACCACGCCTGAGCTGACTTTGCCGCATCCACGCTGGCACGAGCGCGCTTTTGTGCTGCAGCCCTTGGCCGAGGTGTGGCCAGAGCGGGTGAGTGCAGCGCAGCTGGCTGCTGTGCAGCACCAAGCTATTCAGCGCATGGGCTGAAGCCCTGTTTCATCTCACGATCGACGGATTTGCCATGAACTTTTCTGCCATTCCTCTCGCTTTGCAAGCGGTGTTGCTGCTGGTTGCCGCCAATGTATTCATGACGTTTGCGTGGTACGGCCATCTCAAGAGTTTGGCGAATTCACCTTGGTACACCGCCGCGTTGGTGAGCTGGGGCATTGCGCTGATGGAGTATTTGCTGCAAGTGCCAGCCAACCGCATTGGTTTTCATGAAGCGGGCTTGCAAGTGGGGCAGCTCAAAATCATGCAAGAAGTCATCACTTTGGCGGTGTTCGTGCCGTTTTCGGTGTTTTTCTTGAATGAACCGCTCAAGCTTGACTATTTGTGGGCCGGTTTGTGCATGGTGGGGGCGGTGTATTTCATCTTCCGTACGTGAGCTGCGATTACACTTCCACGTCATCGATTTGTCACAAATACGTCATCGTTAGGAGCTCCAAATGTTGTTTGGAAAGTTGTTGCCCACCGAGGGCAATTTTTTCGTCATGTTCAACCAGCACGCCGATCGCATCGTCGAAGCTGCTCACGCTTTCTCCAATTTGGTGGCCAATTACGGTGACCCGATCATGCGTGACAAATTCAGCAGTGAAGTAGACAACGCCGAGCGCGGCGCTGATCGTGTGACGCACGAGTGCAACGTGGCCATCCACAAAACCTTCATCACGCCGATCGACCGTGAACAAATTCACTCGCTCATCAACACCATGGACGATGTGGCTGACTTGATTCAAGACACGGCCGAAACCATGGCTTTGTATGACGTGCGCATCATGAACGAAGAAATCGTGCGCTTGACTGACCTGAGCGTGAAGTGCTGCGAACGTTTGCGCGATGCCGTCTACATGTTGGAAAAGATTTCTGACCACGCCACAGCCGAAGCTGCTTTGAAGACCTGTGAAGAAATCGACAAGCTCGAATCTGATGCTGACCGCGTCATGCGCAGCGCCATGAGCAAGTTGTTCCGCGAAGAGCCCGATGTGCGTGAAGTGCTCAAACTCAAAGCCATTTATCAGTTGCTGGAAACCATCACTGACAAGTGCGAAGACGTGGCCAACTTGATCGAGGGCATCGTCCTCGAGAACTCTTGATCACGGGTTAGTCATGGAAACCGTACAAACCGCCTTTTGGGTGGTGGCGATGTTGGTGGTGTTGGCCTTGCTGTTCGACTTCATGAATGGCTTTCACGATGCTGCCAACTCGATTGCCACCGTGGTGTCGACCGGGGTGTTGAAGCCTGCGCAAGCTGTGTTGTTTGCTGCGTTCTTTAACTTTGTCGCGATTTTTATCTTTCACTTAAGCGTTGCCGCCACGGTGGGCAAAGGCATTGTTCAGCCGGGCATCGTGGACACCCATGTGGTGTTTGGTGCCTTGGTGGGGGCCATCACTTGGAACGTGATCACTTGGTATTACGGCATTCCTAGTAGTTCGTCGCATGCGCTGATTGGCGGTATCTCTGGCGCGGTGATTGCCAAGGCGGGCACCAGTGCCTTGATTTCTGCGGGCATCTTGAAGACTGTGGCCTTCATTTTCGTATCGCCTTTGTTGGGTTTTACCTTGGGTTCTTTGATGATGGTGGCTGTGGCTTGGATCTTCCGACGCTTCCGCCCCTCGCGCGTGGACAAGTGGTTCCGTCGTTTGCAGCTGGTTTCTGCCGGTGCTTACAGCTTGGGCCACGGTGGTAACGATGCACAAAAAACCATCGGCATCATTTGGATGTTGCTCTTGGCGACGGGTTATGCCTCTGCTGAAGACAAGTCACCACCCAGTTGGACCATCGTGAGCTGTTACATGGCCATTGGCCTAGGCACCATGTTTGGTGGCTGGCGCATTGTGAAGACCATGGGTCAAAAAATCACCAAACTCAAGCCTGTAGGCGGTTTTTGTGCCGAAACTGGCGGTGCCATGACGTTGTTCTTGGCCACGGGCTTGGGTATTCCTGTGTCGACAACTCACACCATCACCGGCGCGATCGTCGGCGTAGGCTCCACACAGCGCGCCAGCGCGGTGCGTTGGGGCGTAGCCGGCGGCATTGTGTGGGCTTGGATTTTGACCATTCCTGCCAGCGCCTTTGTGGCTGGTGTGGCCTACTGGATTAGTCTGCAGCTTTTCTAAGCAAAGGCGCGCTATAATGGCAGGCTTTTCAGCGTGTCGCAGGCCGGGTGGCTTAGCGCGTGTCTCAAACGTTGAAAAAATTTCCACCCGAAGGATTCATCATGGTCGTCATCCGACTTTCACGCGGCGGTTCTAAAGCCCGTCCGTTTTTTAACATTGTTGTTGCCGACAAGCGCGATCGTCGCGACGGCCGCTTCATCGAGCGCATTGGTTTTTACAACCCAATCGCCAAAGGCCAAGCTGAAAGCTTGCGCGTTGCGCACGACCGTTTGAACCACTGGACCAGCGTGGGCGCTCAATGCTCTCCTACTGTGATCCGTTTGGTCAAGCAAGCTGCTAAAGCAACGCCTGCTGCTTAATTGATAAAGGCATTGCAATGACGCTGGGCCTTGAGTCCGCAGATCTTCCTGCGGACGCTATCGAAGTCGGGCGCATTGCAGATGCTTGGGGCATCAAAGGCTGGTTCAAGGTCTTGCCCCATAGCGCTTCTCCGGAAGCGCTTTTTTCTTCCAAGCGTTGGTTTTTACAACCCTCGGAAAGAGGTGCCAAAACTTTTACTGGCACCGTGCTTCTGAAAATCAAAGAAGCCAAAGATCATTCTGATTCTGTGGTGGCCACCTCGGCCGAAGTGCCAGACCGCAACACCGCAGAACTGCTCAAAGGCGCACGCATTTTTGTCTCGCGTGCCAGCTTTCCAACCCCCGAAGCAGACGAGTACTACTGGGTCGACCTGATTGGCCTCGATGTGGTCAACCGCGAAGGCGTGGCGCTAGGCGCTGTGCGCGAGTTGCTACACACCGGCCCACAGACCGTGTTAGTGCTTGCTTACGAGGAAGAGGGCAAAGCCAAAGAGCGCATGATTCCCTTTGTGTCGGCCTACATCGACACTGTCGACTTGGCAGGCCGTCGCATCACTGCCGATTGGCAACCCGATTACTAAATCGACCAGTCCAAGGCCATCGCCATGCGCTTTGACATCATCACCCTGTTTCCAGAGCTGTTTGAGCCGTTTTTAAAAATCGGCATCACACGTCGCGCCTACGAGGCGGGCTTGGTGGATGTGCGCTTGTGGAACCCCCGTGATTACGCCGAAGGCAACTACCGCCGCGTGGACGACCGCCCGTTTGGTGGCGGCCCCGGCATGGTCATGATGGCCGAGCCGTTGGCTGCCTGCTTGAGCGCCATTCGTGCCGACCGTGGTCAAGGCCGTGATGTGGCCCCGCTCGTGTTGTTTTCGCCCATTGGCGAGACCCTACGCCATGCGGCTGTGCAGCGCTGGTCAGACAGTCAAGGCGCTGTGCTGCTGTGCGGTCGCTACGAAGGCATTGACCAGCGTTTCATCGACACCCATGTGGACCTGCAAATCAGCGTGGGCGACTTTGTGCTGTCGGGTGGCGAAATCGCCGCCATGACCTTGCTTGATGCCGTGGCCCGCTTGCAGCCAGGCGTGCTCAACGACGAAGGCAGCCACCAGCTCGACAGCTTCAACCCAGCCTTGGATGGTTTGCTGGATTGCCCGCACTACACCCGCCCTGAGCAGTGGGAAGGGCAGGGCGTGCCGCCTGCGTTGGTGTCGGGTCATCACATCAACATCGAGCGCTGGCGCCGTGACCAGCGTTTGCTGCTGACCGCCCGTCTCAGGCCAGAGCTGATTGACGCTGCCCGTGCCGCGTCCAAGCTGACTGCGCAAGACGAGGCTGTATTGAAGGCTCAAAACTCGCTATAATGGTGGGCTTTTCGATCCTCTGGTCGGCCGCTTCGTGCCTTTGTTGCAAGAAGCCTTTTGTGTAGCGCGATCAAGATCTTTTAGAGGAAAACATGAACCTGATCCAAACTCTCGAGGCAGAAGAAATTGCTCGCCTCGCCAAAGTCATCCCCGAATTTGCACCTGGCGACACAGTCATTGTGAGCGTCAACGTGGTTGAAGGTACACGCAAGCGTGTGCAGGCCTACGAAGGTGTGGTGATCGCTAAGCGTAACCGTGGCCTCAACAGCGGCTTCACAGTTCGCAAAATGTCAAGCGGTGAAGGCGTGGAGCGTACGTTCCAAACCTACAGCCCATTGATCGCGAGCATCGAAGTTAAGCGTCGCGGTGATGTGCGTCGTGCCAAGTTGTACTACTTGCGCGACCGTAGCGGTAAGTCTGCTCGTATCAAAGAAAAATTGGTCAGCAAGTCGGCCGCAGCTTCTAAAGCCGCAGCAGCCGCTCAATAAGCAGGTTAATCCTTGCTTAGAAGCCACCCCAAGTGAAAGCTTGCGGTGGCTTTTTCTATGTCCAAACTTCCCATTTTTGATCCCAAACAAGTGCCGGTGTTCCAAGTGGACACCCACCTTGAGGCTGTGCCTGCGCACCACCTCACGTCTGAAGCATTGCAAGCGCGCTTTGCCAATCCGCCTGTGTGGCAGCCCGAGCTGGTGCGTGAACGCAAATTCATGGACCGAGCACCTGCCCAAGCGGCTGTGCTTCTTGGAATCGTGATGCGCGATGAGCCCACGGTGCTCTTGACCCAACGCCCAGCACACATGTCGACACACGCAGGGCAGATTGCTTTTGCTGGCGGCAAGTGCGACGAGACGGATGCCGATGTCGCCGCCACGGCCTTGCGTGAAGCCCACGAAGAAGTGGGGCTAGACGCACATCATGTGCACGTGTTGGGCACTTTGCCTGAATACGTGACGGGCTCGGCCTTTTATGTGACGCCTGTGGTGGCCTTGATTTCACCCGCCATGACGTTGCAGCTCAACACCCATGAGGTGTCGGACGCGTTTGAAGTGCCTTTGGCTTATTTGATGAACCCCGCCCATCACCGCTGGCACCGCTACGAGTTTGAGGGGGTCACCCGCGAGTGGTTGTCTATGCCTTATCAAGACGGCGAGCAGCAGCGGTTTGTATGGGGCGCTACCGCAGGTATGTTGCGTAATTTTTACCGTTTCTTGATTGCTTAATCTGCTTAAATTGACAGATCTCACAGCTATCATTCAGACATGAGTTTTCTTTCCCTGCTCCTCGCGTTGTTGATTGAACAAGCCCGTCCCTTGGTGCGCGGCAATTGGGTACACCGCACCGTGCGTACATGGGTGAATTGGATCAGCCAAACATTGGATGCTGGTCATCCTCGTTTGGCTTGGACCACTTGGTCACTCGCCGTGGGTTTGCCTGCCGTGCTGGCCACCGTGATGCATTGGTTTTTGATTGGTGTTTTTGGCTGGCCCGTGGCCATGATTTGGAGCGTGGCGGTGTTGTACGTCACCTTGGGTTTCCGTCAGTTCAGCCACCATTTCACCGACATCCGCGATGCCTTGGATGTGGGCGACGAGCGCTTAGCACGCGAGCTGTTAGCTGAGTGGCAGCACGTCGAAGTGGGCAGCTTGCCCCGCAGCGAATTGCTGCGCCATGTGATTGAGCATTCGGTGCTCTCCGCGCACCACCATGTGTTTGGTGTTCTCACTTGGTTCTCCGTGTTGGCTGCTCTGGGTTTTGGCCCCGCAGGTGCTGTGATTTACCGCATGAGCGACATGGTGTCACACGCTTGGCAAGCGCAACCCAAAGCCACCAAAGGTTGGGTCAGCGACACCTTGCAAAATGCCGCGCGCGAAGCCTGGCGTCGTGTGGATTGGTTGCCAGCCCGCTTGACGGCTACGGCCTTTGCTGTGGTGGGTAACTTTGAAGAAGCTATCGATTGCTGGCGCAACCATGCACAACGTTTTCCTGATGACAACGACGGCGTGGTGCTTGCAGCCACAGCAGGTGCGTTGAATGTGCGTTTGGGCGGCGAGGCTCTGCGCGCAGAAGACAGCGATGAGGCCCAAGACAGCGAAAGCACTCCAGGCCGCACACCTGAAATGGCCCATTTGCCCAGCGTGGTGGGCCTTGTGTGGCGCAGTGTGGTGCTTTGGATGGTGCTGCTGGCCTTGCTGACTTTGGCCCGCTTGCTCGGCTAAAGCTCTGGCTCACCCCTCGACGGGGTTCAGTAATTCACGGGCTGCGTGAGCTCGGCAAACAACATGCCGTACAGCTTGTAACGCGATGGGCTGATGGCCCCAGCTTCTACCGCGTCTTGCACGCCGCACGAAGGCTCGTGCAAATGCGTGCAGTTGTAAAACTTGCAGTTCGCCACATGCGGTTTGAAGTCGGGCATGTAGGCCGCCAACTGCATGGCATCGATGTGATGCACCCCAAACTCTTGAAAGCCGGGTGAGTCAATCAAGCCCGTTTTGCGCTCAGCATCGACCCAGTGCCACGTGGTTGACGTGGTGGTGTGCTTGCCTGAGTTGAGCGCTTGCGAAATCTCTGCCGTGGCCACATTGGCGTTTGGTACAAGGGCGTTGATGAGTGTGCTTTTTCCTGTGCCTGAAGGGCCAAGTACCAGTGTTGTTTTGTGTTTCAAGCGTTCAGGCAAGTCGCCCAAATCACCCGATTTAAATGCACCTTGCAGCACGGTGTAGCCCATCTTCACATAAGGCTCTAAGCGGGCGAGGGCGCGTGCATGCAGCTCGGTCAAATCGCGTTTGTTGAGAACGATGAGGGGCGTGATGTGCTCGGCCTCGGCTGCAATGAGCGCGCGCGTGAGTTGCATCTCAGAGAACTCTGGCTCGGCCGCCAACAGAATCAACACTTGGTCTAAGTTGGCCGCAAACGATTTGGTACGAATCTCGTCTTGTCGGTAAAACAAGTTGTGGCGCGGTTCTACTTTTTCAATCGTGCCTTCGTCGGTGCTGGCCAACCATTGCACGCGGTCGCCCACCACCACTTGGCTTTTCTTGCCACGTGGGTGGCAAATGCGGCGCTCACCATCGGGTGTTTCCACCACGCAATGTCGTCCGTGGCTGGCCACCACTAAGCCGGTTTGCTTCATGCGGCCATGCGCGCCAAGCGCTGAGAAGCGGGCGGGTGCGAGTAGTAAAACGCCACATACCAAGGGTCGGGCGTGAGGGTGGAGGCGTTGTCTTGGTAGAGCTTCAGCAGCGCGTTGGCCAGTGCTTTGCCGTCGCTGTTGGCCACCGCATAAGCATCGGCTTCAAACTCAAACTTGCGTGAGCGGCGTGCCGACAAGGGCGACACAAAGAAGGTGAACAAAGGCAGCACCAGCATGAACAGCAACAAGGCCAATGCGCTGTTGTTGCCGTTCAGATTGGGTATGACACCTAGGCCTGTGTAAAACCAAACTTGTTGCGACACCCAGCCCAGCAAAGCGAGGCCAGCCAAGCTGGTGGCAAAGCTCGTTGCCATCATTTTGAGAATATGGCGATGCTTGAAGTGGCCGAGTTCGTGGGCCAACACGGCTTCCATTTCATCGCCATTCAATTTAGCGAGCAGCGTGTCGAAAAACACCACGCGTTTGGCTGCACCAAAGCCTGTGAAGAAAGCATTCGAGTGGGCTGAGCGGCGGCTGCCGTCCATCACAAAAAAGCCTTTGGCGGTAAAGCCAGATCGGGTCATCAGCGCAGTGACGCGCTCTTTGAGCGTGGCGTCTTCCAGTGGTGTGAACTTGTTGAACAAGGGCATGATCACGTTGGGAGCAATCCACATCACAAACAGTTGGTAAGCCACCAAAGCCGCCCAGGTGTAGAGCCACCACAGCGTGCCACCCGCTTGCATGAGCCACAGCACCAGCCAAAGAATGGGCAAGCCCAGCACCATGCCCACCAACAAACCTTTGAGCATGTCGCTCACCCACAGCTTGGGCGTGGTGTTGTTAAAGCCAAAGCGCTGCTCGATGCCAAAGGTTTGAAACAGTGACAAAGGCAAGCCAATCAAGCCACCAATCAAGCTAAAGCTCACCACCAGCATGATTTGCTGGCCCATGCCAACGCCTAACCAATCCAGTGTGACTTGGTTGAGCAAGTCCAAACCGCCGAGCAGTGTCCACGCCACCAAGGTGAGGGCATCCAGCCCCATATCGGCCACGCCCACACGCGCTTTGGCCATGGTGTAGTCGGCGGCTTTTTGGTGGGCGTCTAAGCTGATGGTGTGTGCGAAGGCCGCAGGCACTTGGTCGCGGTGTTGCGCCACGTGACGCACTTGACGGCCGCTGAGCCAGAGTTTGGTAAGCAAGTTGGCCACCAGCAGAACTGCCAGTGTCAAGGTCATCGCGAGAGAGGGATTCATCATGAGGGAGGAGTTTAGATGATGGGCGACAATCTAGCCCATGTCTGAAGTTGCAACCACTCCTGTTACCCCCGTCGTCCCCAAACTCGCCAAGTCAGACTTGAACTTGGTTTGGCTCGATTGCGAAATGTCTGGCCTTGACCCCGAGCGCGAGCGCTTGCTAGAAATCGCGGTCATCGTCACCAACCCCGATTTGTCGATCCGTATCGAGGGCCCCGTGTTTGTGATTCACCAAAGCGACGAGTTGCTCAGCAAGATGGACGCTTGGAACAAAGGCACGCACGGCAAGAGCGGGTTGATTGACAAGGTCAAAGCCTCCACCGTGACCGAAGAACAAGCGCAAGAGCAACTCATTGCGTTCATGAAGCAATACGTGTCTAAGGGCGCGTCACCCATGTGTGGCAACACCATTGGCCAAGACCGCCGCTTCTTGAACAAATACATGCCCAAGCTCGAAGCTTGGTTCCACTACCGCAATGTGGACGTGAGCACCTTGAAAGAGCTGTCACGCCGCTGGAAGCCCGAGGTTTTGAATGCTTTTAAAAAGGCCCAGAAACACACGGCGCTGGCCGATGTGCACGAGTCGATTGACGAGATGATTCACTACCGTGAACACTTTTTGAAGCTGTGATTAGGTAAAAACCCGAATCCGTGCCATAATTGCGGTCTTCGCTACAAAGCAGTAGCGAATTTGTACATCTCCCTTCATTCACCGGGCTCGCCAAATGAGCCCCAAGCACTGAATAAACCCCTAGCGGGTCAGAGCAGGTTCCGTTTGATGGTTGATGTTTTTTAACCTAGAACGGAGCAGCCGCACAACTTGCGGCGCTCACGTGCGAGAAAAAATCATGACTGACACTTTAAATGTGACAGGCGAATTTGCGCCTGCCGAAACTATTTCTATTCCCGCTCAAGACGCGGTATCGACTGAAGGCGTTCACACCGCTGAAGTTGAACAAGCTGACGTGCCTAACGGCTTCGTCGAACTGGGCTTGGCCCGTGAACTGGTGCAAGCCGTAGCCGATCTCGGTTACACACAACCCACTACGGTTCAACAAAAAACCATTCCTTTGGCTTTGCCAAACGACAACGCCGATGCCAAAGCCGGCTACATCGACTTGATGGTGTCTAGCCAAACAGGTAGCGGCAAAACAGCCGCCTTCTTGTTGCCCGTGTTGCACACCTTGATTCAACAACAAGCCGAAGCCGAAGCGGCTGACAAAGCTGCTTGGGACAAGCTCGTGGCTGACGCTGCGGCCAATGGCGAAGAGCCACCCAAGCGCGCCAAGCGCAAAGACCCCACCAACACACGCAACTTCAAAGCCCCAACACCTGGCGCCTTGATCGTTTGCCCAACCCGCGAATTGGCACAACAAGTGGCGCACGACGCCATCGACTTGGTCAAGCATTGCCGTGGTTTGCGCGTGGCCAACGTGGTGGGCGGCATGCCTTACCAGTTGCAAATCGCCAAGCTGCAAAACGCTGATTTGGTTGTGGCCACACCTGGCCGTTTGCTCGACCTGCAACGCTCCATGCAAATCAAGTTGGACAAGGTCCAATTCTTGGTGGTGGACGAAGCCGACCGTATGCTCGACTTGGGCTTTGCCGATGACTTGGCTGAGATCAACCAACTCACCATCGACCGCAAGCAAACCATGATGTTCAGCGCCACATTCGCGCCGCGCATTCAACAGTTGGCCACACGCGTCATGCGTCAACCTCAACGCGTGCAAATTGACTCACCTCAAGAAAAGCACGTCAACATCCGTCAAGTGCTCCACTGGGCTGACAACGCGCAACACAAGCGCCGTTTGTTGGATCACCTCTTGCGCGACACCACCATCAACCAAGCCATCATCTTCGCCAGCACCCAAATTGAGTGCGACGGCTTGGCCAATGACTTGCAACAAGAAGGCTTCTCAGCTGTGGCATTGCACGGCGCGTTGAGCCAAGGCTTGCGTAACCGCCGCTTGATGGCTTTGCGCCAAGGTCAAGTGCAGTTCTTGGTCGCCACTGACGTGGCCGCTCGCGGCATTGACGTGCCCACCATCACGCACGTGTTTAACTTCGGCTTGCCTATGAAGTCTGAGGATTACACCCACCGCATTGGCCGTACCGGTCGTGCTGGCCGTCAAGGCTTGGCTGTGACTTTGGCCGAGTTCCGCGACAAGCGCAAAATTTTCGACATCGAAGCCTACACACGCCAGCAATTCATTGCTGAAGTGATTCCAGGCATGGAACCCACACAGCGCGTTGAACAACGCGGCGGTGCTGGCCGTGACTACGACCGCAAAGGCGGCGGCAAGTTCGGCGGCGGTGGCCGTGGTGGCTTCGGCGGCGGTAACAAGTTTGGTGGCGGCGGTGGACGCTTCGAAGGCAATGGCCAAGGCCGCTTCGAGCCACGTTCGGAAGGTCGTTCTGAGGGCCGTTTCGAAGGCCGTCAAGACAATCACCGTTCTGATGCACCTCGTGGCAACAGCTTCGAGCCACGTCAAGGCGCACCACGCGGCAACTTCGGTGACAACCGCGGTTTCGGTGAAAACCGTGGCTTCGGCGGCGAAGGCCGTGGCGCACCTCGTGGCAACTTTGGCGAAGGCCATGGCGCACCACGTGGCAACTTCGGTGCCCCACGTAGCTTCGAAGACCGCGCACCACGCAGCTTTGATGACCGTGCCCCAGCACGTGGCCCACGCGCTCCGTTTGAAGCAGGTCGCACACCTTTTGACAAGCCAGGCCGTCCAGCCGGTGGCAAGTCGTTTGGTGGCGGTTTTGACGCTAAAAAACGCGCACCTAAGCCACGCACACCTCGTTAATTAGTTCCCGCTTCACGGCGGGCTAAAACGCATTCAGCCACCGCGTTGCACCTTGTGTGCAACTCCGGTGGCTGAATTGTTTCTGGGCTTCGTTTGAAGCGTTGCGCTCTGAATTAGCCCTTGAGCTTTTGCGCCACAAAGTCCAAACGGTCTTGGCCCCAGAACATATCGCCGTCAATCAAATAAGTAGGTGCGCCAAACACTTGGGCATCGATCGCGCTTTGGGTGTAGCTGTCGTAGCGGGCTTGCACCTCAGGCGTGTTGGACAGCTCCATACAAGCTGCATCCAGCTGGTGTTCGCTCAGTAGGGCAGCCAAGGTGGCCGTGTCCGCAATGTCGCGTTCTTCGTGCCACACCGCAGCCAGCAAAGCCCCTGTGATGGCCAAGGCGGCATCTGCGCCGTGGTGCATGTCCACCGCAATGATGAGCTTGGCCGATGGGTCGCCCGCCACAGGGAAAAACTTAGGGTGCAGGTTGAGTGGCAAGTTCAGGTGTTGGCTGAAACGTGTCATCTCGACCAATCGATAGGCTTGACGCTGTGGCGCACGCTTGCCCAAAGGCAAACCACCCGAGATAGGAAACACCTTGCCCAAATCCATAGGCATGACACGTACCTTTGCACCCGCTGCTTTGGCGATTTGCACAAAGCGTTGGTGGCCCAAATAGGTCCAAGGGCTCATGGGGGCGAGGTAGTAATCAACGGTTTTTGTCATGGGTGTCTCCTTTTATAAATTCAAATGAACACGATCGACAGCATGGCTGCGTCGTCAATCAAGTTGACGAGGGCATAGGCACTCAGTCGATACAGTACTGAGAGTACCAATTCACCCAGCTCTACGTCGGGCAGTTCGGTAATAACCTCAGTCATGCTCAGTAGTGGGGTGGCAATTCATCGCGCAGGCTTGTGAACCCGCCTGACCCGCCTGACCCGCCATCTGGCGTTTGCTGGCGCAGTTGGCTCACTTCGCGGATGAGCGCATCGATTTGCTGCTGTTGCTGAAAAATGGTTTGGTTGAGTTGCTCCACCAAGTCTTCGGTGAAGCTGGCCTTGATCTCAAGGTCCATCAATCGTTTGTCAATGTCGGTGTGAGGCATTGGGTATTTTGTTATTTGAGTTTGGTCAGTTCTGCGCGCAGATTTTCTAGCTCGTCTTTGTAGCTTTGGGCATCGCCAAAATCCACAAAGCCAGTGTAGTAGGGGTGAGCTGCCATGATTTTTCGAGCATGCTTGATGGGGCACCAATACTGCTCGGTGCGGGCCACCACTTCGCGGCCGTAGGCCATCAAGCCGTTGCCATACGAGCAGTAGGCGCAGTTGATTTTCTCAATCAGGTTCAGATAGGCCAAATGCGCACGGTCATACACAAAGTAGTCACCGCGTTTAACGCGAGGAATACCGTAGGCTCGAAAACAAATCTGTTGGTAGACCGTGATGGACACATCCAGCAACAGCATGGGTAGTAACAGCGCGTAGATGACGGGGGCGGTCAGCACGCTCAGCCAGTTGGCCGTGAGCAGGTAGGAAATGAGGCCCGTCTTGAATCGCCGTTGTTGCTCCAGTACTTCCCGCTCAAAGCGCACCCGTGTTTCTTCGAAATCGGCTTGCAGTTCAGCGCGTTTACGCTTCATTTCTTGCTCGATCTCCAACTCCATTTGTTGGATACGGGCCAGCAAATCACTGATTTTTGGGTTCATAAATGCCTTATGTTGGGTGGATTATGGGTGGTTCCGTGCGAAAATACGTCGAACCTGTGGCCTAATTAGGGGCTGTAACTTTTTACTTGGAAAATTTCATGGGAAACAAAATCGTCACTGAAGCCGACCGCAAACGCGCACCAAAGCCAATCCCCCTGCCAGGCACTATGCTGCGCACCGGTGGTCGTGGTCAACGTGTGAGTCTTGAGCGCGGTGTTGCGACACGTAGCAAAAAGAATCCTGGCAAGCGTTCAAACAAAGGCGGTTAATCCCCCTTTTGCTTGTGAAAGCCAAATAAAAAGCGACCCTCGGGTCGCTTTTTGTTTTGTGGGCTATGCAGCCGCTTACTCTGGGAGTTCGATTTTGACTTCGAGCACTTCGAGGTTGTCGTGACGCTCCAAATTGACCTTGATGTCATTTGGATTGATGTTCACGTACTTAGAGAGCACCGCCACCAAATCGCGCTGCAAAGCGGGCAGGTAGTCGGGCTGCGGGTTACGACCCGTGCGCTCGTGGGTGAGGATGAACTGCAAACGTTCTTTGGCAACGTTCGCTGTTTTTTTCTTCTCACCAAGTAAGAGAGAGAGCAACGACATGCTTTACTTCCCGCCAAAAATACGTTTGAGCAAACCTGGCTTGACGTGCTCCGTAAAGCGCATGGGCAAGTCTTCGCCCAAGAAGCGGCTGATCACGTCTTTGTAGGCTTCAGACACATCGGTGTTTTCCAAATGAACCGCTGGCAAGCCTTGGTTAGAGGCAGTCAACACGGTTTCTGATTCAGGGATCACGCCGATCAATGGGATGCGCAAGATGTCTTGGATGTCTTCGAGCGACAACATGTGACCTTCTTCCACGCGGCTAGGGTTGTAGCGCGTGATGAGCAGGTGTTCTTTGATGGGCGTATCGCCTTCAATCGCACGTTTGGTCTTGCTGCTGAGCATGCCCAAGATGCGGTCAGAGTCACGCACCGAAGACACTTCAGGGTTGGTCACGACCAATGCTTCGTCGGCAAAGTGCATGGCCATCATGGCGCCCACTTCGATACCGGCAGGGGAGTCGCACACGATGTAGTCGAACTTCATTTCTTTGAGTTCGTTCAACACGCGCTCCACGCCGTCTTGTGACAGCGCATCTTTGTCGCGTGTTTGAGAGGCAGCGAGCACGAACAAGTTGTCGCACTGCTTGTCTTTGATCAAGGCTTGGTTCAGCGTAGCTTCGCCGTTGATGACGTTGATGAAGTCATACACCACACGACGCTCGCAACCCATGATCAGGTCGAGGTTACGCAGGCCGACGTCAAAGTCGATGACCACCGTTTTGAAGCCGCGCAAAGCGAGGCCAGAGGAAAAACTGGCGCTGGTTGTGGTCTTGCCCACGCCGCCCTTGCCAGAAGTCACCACCACGATTTTTGTCATGAATAAAGCCCTAGTTGTTTCTGTTATTTAATTGCCGAATTTTACAGTGCTTGCATCACCAACTTATCGCCTTGAAGGCTGATTTGTGCGGCTTTGCCAGCCACATCAGCAGGCAAGGGGGCATCGCCACTGGTGCGGTAGGTGCCAGCAATCGAAAGCAGCTCGGCCTCAAGGCTTGAGGTGAAGATGCGGGCTTGCTCGTCACCACGTGCGCCTGCAATGGCTTTGCCGCGCAATGGGGCGTACACATGGATGTGGCCATCGGCCATGATTTCAGCGCCGGGGTTGACCATGGCCAACACAATCAGGTCGCGTCCCTTGGCATACACGTGTTGGCCCGAGCGCAGTGGCTTGTCCACCACCATGGCTGCGCCACTGCCGGTTTGCACCTCGCGCACCACTTCCACTTCACGAATGACTTCTTGCACCACAGTTTCAACACGAGGTGCAGCAGGTGCTTGAATGCTCAAGTCGCGAGCTTCAAACAAGCCCGCTTTCTGAGCGTTAGCTAATTGGTGTTCATTCGCACCACGTACCGCCACAGGCAGCATTTGGTGTGTGCGCAGCATCAGGCACACCGAGGGGAGGTCGAGCAGGTTGTGAGGGTCCTCTAGGACGCTCAGATCGATCACCACGGGGTCGTTGTCAAAGAATCCAGGGGTAGCACCCAAACGGCGTGCCATATCGGCTTGTAGCGCGGATGTGTCGGGGTTTTTGAGGAGGAAAGACACCAAGGGCAGCGAGGCACTTTTGATTTCGTAGGCGTGTGGCGCGGAGGCTTGGCTCATGGAACTTGCGTAAAAAAGAAAACCTGAACTTTACACGGCAAGGGTATTGATACCTAGGTAAACTTTTTGAAATGCACACTCATTACCTCGCCCGTTCCATTTTTGTGCCTTTCGCACTCAGTGCTACTGCTGTTTTGGCGCAGCAAGCAACGGCTCCTGCCGCAACCACTTCGGACATGGGGCGCATTGAAATCACCAGCGGCCGTGACAACGAAACCCAGCAACGCCGTGAATCCACCGCCAGCAAAATTGTGATTGGCCGTGAAGAGATTGAGCGTCAAGGCGATTCCAACCTTGGCGAAATTTTGAAGCGTATGCCTGGCATCACCTTGGGTGGAGCGCCCGGTCGAGGCGGCGGCATTCGCATGCGTGGCTTGAGCCAAGGCTACACACAAATCTTGCTCGATGGTCAGCGTGTGCCGCCGGGCTTTAACGTCGAGTCGCTCACGCCCGAGATGGTTGAGCGTGTGGAAATTTACCGTGCCCCAACTGCTGAGACAGGTGCACAAGCCATAGCAGGCACGATCAACATCATCACGCGCGAAGGCCGCAAGGGCATGCCCACCGAGGTGAAAGTGGGCTCGTCGTTTCAAGGGGGTTATGCATCGCCCACGGCTTCGATGGTCAAGTACCACGATGCAGAGAAGTGGACGGCCAACTACACCTTGTCGGTCAATCGTTATGCAGCGCCTGACCACAGTGAGAATGATTTAACGCGCACAGAAAGCGTGGGTGTCAATTCATACACAACAAGCCGTCGGCGCGTGAGTGACAGCCACTACAGCCGCGAGGGCTTGCACGCCACAGCACGTTTGCAGCTCAAGGGTGATCCGGGTGAGACGTTTACCTTGATGCCTTTCATCGCACTGTCTCAAGGCTCAACGCCTGGAACCATTCAAGCGAACCAAACATCACCGTCGGCACAAACGACGGGTTCAACCATCGCATCCACCAACAACGACAACCGCTTTGCGGTGGCACGCTTGAACGGTCAATGGAAACGCAAGCTTTCCAGCGACAGCAACATGGAGTGGAAGTTCAATGTGGGCGGCTGGAACAGCCATAACCAATACAGCCAACGTGAGCAGCAAATACACCAATGTGATGGGAGGTGGGCATCAGTGGGTGAGCGGTGGTGAGGTGGAGTCGGTGCGCCGCACACAGTCGACCGCAGGCGCCTATCAAAGCGTGCCAGGCAGTGCGGACTTTCAAGCCAGCTCCATGCGCTATGCCATGTACTCACAAGACGAATGGCAACTCACGCCACATTGGGCGACTCATGTGGGCGCACGTTATGATTCAGTGACCACCGAG
>ERZ1034363.974-NODE-974-length-17447-cov-3.132009_pt1 | contig 17447 bp, 15 predicted proteins | sample MGYA00520616_ERZ1034363 | MGnify/ENA primary metagenome ERZ1034363 (study PRJEB33736, sample SAMEA104284506) | Azolla filiculoides | biome: Urban; feature: Water surface; material: Ditch water | place: Netherlands | collected 2015-10-28 | depth 0-0.1 m ...
CAACGGATTTGGGCAATTGGCTTAATGGAAAGTTGGTTTTATATTTGGAAGATTTGGCAAATCCGAATAATGGGCTTAATTTAGTCCCAAACCCGCTGTAGCGCGGGAACGTTAAAAAATCCAAAAAAAGTATTTATGGCTACTCGCCATTTTTTTTTGAATAATGTTCATTAAAAAATCAAGTTATTCTTTTTCTATTTATTGAATTATTTTCAAGAATCTTGAGTAGAACAAAATGGTTAATTTTAAATAGATTTATAACTGTTCCTATATTCCAAAGGCGTCAATTTGATAAAACGAATGAACAATCGGTGAAACAAACTGATGCTGTTGAATCCGCATTGATAGCCAATTTCCGAAACCGTATGGTCTTTTTCGATCAATAATTGGCAAGCCAAGGCAATCCGGAATTCATTCAAAAAAGTAACAAATGTCTTGTTGTGCACTTTTTTGAAATAGCGGCAAAACGACACTTCGGTAAGTCCAACCAAAGAGGCTACTTCCGAAAGTTGGATTTTAGACTGCACATTGTTTTTGACATACGCCTGGATAATGCTTATTCTATCGCTGTCCTCGGTGGTGATATTGGTTTTAAAACTTGATGACGACAAAAGCGTGAATTCTTTTTTACTGGACAATTCATTCAACAATTCCACAAAACGAATTAGCTTTTCGAATGGTGGAAAATCGACTAAAGCCAAGAGTTTTTCTTCCATTTTAGCTGCAGCATTGACTGGAAATTTGATGCCTCTGGCAGACAATTCGAGCATTTTTTTGATGGTGTAAAATTCCGGTTTTTGCATCCAATCCTTGCCCAATAAATCTTCGTTCCATTGGATAATTACGGCTTCCACTTTTGAAGTTTGCGCTCCAACCGTCTTCCAAGAATGAGGCAAATTGGTGCCAACCAACACAAAATCGCCTTTGCTAAAATTATGAATGCTGTCGCCCACATAGCGCATTCCGCTGCTGCTGACGATATAAGTCAGTTCGTATTGCGGATGAAAATGCCACGAAGCTGGAAATTCATTGTCCTGAAAAAACGAAACTCGCAACGAATGTTCTTTATTATTCATTACATTTCTGTATTCTGCTTTCATCGGAAACTATTCAATTATTGACGAAAACAAAAATAGACTTTTTTACACATCATAAAGAGATAATAATACTTTTTAATGCTAAAATAATGCACGATTTAGATAATTGAGTTAATAATCATAACTTGGAATACTCTTAATTTTACCTAGAATTATTTGCGAAACAGAATAGAATAAAAAACCTCATTATATGAACAATACAGAATTACAAATACAGGAAATCGAACTATTCAAATTAGTCAGTGTTTTAAAGAAACCCATATCCGATGCCACACACACGCTCAGCGAAATTTCGTTTGTGGTGTTGCGTTTAAAACTTCGCAACGGAATTGTTGGGGAATCTTATTTATTGTCCTTCCAATATTCGCCGGAAGCCATCAAAGGTGCGCTAAAAGATTGCAAGGATGCCGTGATTGGACATTCGGTAAACGAAACGGGATTGGTGTTTGACAAACTGAATCATTTGCACGAATATTTTGGTCAAAATGGATTGTTGCGTTGGGTTCAAGGTGCCATCAATATTGCGATGTGGGACGCTTGGGGCAAAGCTTTGCAACAACCACTTTGGAAATTATGGGGAACCCACAAAGAAAAAGTTTCCTTGTACGGTTCCGGTGGCTGGATTTCCTATTCCATTGACGAATTGATTGAAGAAGTGACCAATTATGTGGATCGAGGATTCAAAGCTGTAAAAATAAAAGTAGGTTCCCCGAACTGGAAAACCGATGTGGAGCGTTTGAAAAAAGTGAGAGCAGCCGTTGGAGATAACGTCAACATTATGATTGATGCCAATCAGGGAATGAAATTGCCCGAAGCCATCCAATTGGCGAAAGCCGCAAACGACTTGAACATTTATTGGTTTGAAGAACCGTTGCACCACGAAAACTTTGATGGGTATCAAACTTTGAAAAATCAAACGGGAATTTCTTTGGCAATGGGAGAAAGAGAATTCAACACCCAACCGCTTATCGAATTAATCAAACGCAAGGCAATTGATATTTGGCAACCCGATATTTTGAGAATTGGCGGTGTCGAAGCTTGGAGAGAAAGCGCATCCATTGCGGCAGGATTTCACATTCCGGTTTTGCCGCATTACTATAAAGATTATGACGTGCCATTGTTGTGCACGATTCCCAATGGTGTTGGCGCCGAATCTTTCGATTGGATTGATGATTATATCGACAATCCAATGTTGGTAAAAGACGGTTTTGCCTATCCACACCAACAACCGGGCTGGGGTTTCAATTTTATTGACGATTACTTGAAAAAAATATAATTTATGGGACAGGAAGCTTTTTCACTCGAAGGAAAAACAGCACTGATTACAGGCGGTGGAACTGGAATTGGTTTGGGCATTGCCAAAGAATTCATCAATGCCAAAGCCAAAGTAATCATCACAGGACGCCGAGAAGACGTCTTGAAAAATGCCTGTGAAGCATTGGGCGAAAATGCCCATTATGTTGTGGCCGATTTGAGCCTTCTTGATACTATTCCAGCATTGGTAACAGACATCGAATCTGAATTTGGGTCGATTAACATCTTGGTGAACAATGCCGGAATCCATTTGAAAAAATGGGCACAAGAAACCACCGATGAAGAATTTTTGAAAATCATTCAAACCAATTTATTGAGTGTTTTTGCATTGACTCGTGAAGTGGCCAAAGGGATGTTGGAAAGAAAAAGCGGTTCGATTATTTTGATTAGTTCGATGGCAGGATTGTTTGGTATTGACCGAGTTTCGGCTTATGGAACTTCGAAAACTGCATTGATTGGCTTGATGAACAACTTGGTTACCGAATACTCTCGTGACAATGTAAGGATTAATTGTATTGCTCCCGGTTGGATTACATCAGATATGTTTTTGAATGCCATCAACCAAGATCAGGAACGCAAACAAAAAATTACTAATCGAATCGCTTTGCCCGACTTTGGGAAACCCGAAGATATTGGCAATGCAGCCGTTTATCTCAGTTCGCAAGCCGGTCGATATGTAACTGGAGTTGTTTTGCCCGTTGATGGTGGTGCATCGGTTAATTTTTGATTGGATAAGCGATAAATCTCCAGAAAAAAATGTCATTTCCTAATTTTTCAAGGAGATACCGATAAAAAATTCACAACAGCTAATTAATTTTTAATACAACACACCCTTGTTTTTTAATCAAATACACCCTGTATAATCAGGACAGTACAGGATAGTTTTGTTTCAGCATTTAATCAAATTTACAATCTTGATTTTTTTCGAATGTGTAGAAAATTTCTTGGTGAATATTAATCCAAATTACAATTAAATGTCTTGCAAAACCTTATTGTTTTCAATTTTAACTCTAGTATTAACCTCAACAATTTTTGCCCAGAATCCAATAGTAAAAATTGATTTTGACCAAGCTGGAAGACAAACTTCAGAGGTAACAGAACCTGAATATACTCCCTGGGTTGTTTCAACATCTCCAAGTAGTTTTACAACAAATGGAGTCACATTTAAAGTCACTAGACAAGGACTTAAAGGCGATGCATTGGGAACAAACTGGTATAAGGCAGGTATTCAATCTCCTTACTACGCCAAATTAGTATGCGATGGCCTTACTGTAAAAGGCACAACAGCAAATGAAGGCGGTCAAATAGAACTTCGAATTAGTGGTTTAGCCACTGGTACGCATACTTTGCTTGCTTTTTTAAATGTAACAGATAGCGAAACATTTACCTATAGCCCCATTGATATTTCTGTGAATGGTAACTTAGTTCTAGATAATGTAATTCCAAGCGTAAAGGCAGTAAAAACTGCTGATGCAAAATCAGTTTATTTAACTTTTCAAGCAACAGCAGGAACTGATGTCGTGGTTTTATTTGCAGCAGAAACTTCGGGTACTGAAAATATTAAAAATGTAATGTTAAACGGTTTTGAGTTAAACACACCCAATATTTTTAATCAAGCCACTAACCCAATTCCGGCTCACAACGACGAACACGTTGAATTAAATTCAGGAAGTACACAATTAGGTTGGACTCCCGCAATTAACTCTGTATCGCACAATATTTATTTCGGAACTGATGTAGCCGCAGTAACAGCAGCGACTACTGCTTCTCCAGAATACAAAGGAAACCAACCAAAAGCCAATGCCTCATTTCTATTAAACGGACTTTACACTGGATCAACATACTATTGGAGAGTGGATGAAGTTTTAGCTGATAATTCAATAGAAAAAGGTAATATCTGGCGTTTTCGTCCAGCCCAATTGGCGTTTCCTGGCGCAGAAGGTTATGGACGTTTTGCCCGTGGAGGAAGAGGCGGAAAAGTAATCGCAGTAACCAATTTGAATGATAGTGGCCCAGGTAGTTTGCGTGAAGCGGTTACTAATGATATTGGTCCAAGAACCATTATTTTTAACACCTCAGGAATTATTCAACTGAATTCTCGATTGGTTTTGAGTCAACCTTATGTAACGATTGCAGGACAAACTGCACCAGGAAAAGGAATTTGTATTCGCACCGCTCCTTTTGGAATTACAGGGAATGATGCTATTGTTCAAAATGTAAGAGTACGCTTGGGCGGCGGTACCACTTTTGACGGAATGGGATTAACAGGTGCTAATCATAGCATTATCGACCATTGCTCTATCAGTTGGACTATTGACGAAGCTTTTAGTTCACGTTCAGGAAAAAACTTAACCTTGCAAAGAACCTTGATTTCTGAAGCTTTGAATGCTGCTGGACATCAAAATTATCCTGCAGGAACCGAGCACGGTTATGCTGCAACCATTGGAGGTGATATTGGAAGTTTTCACCACAATCTATTAGCACATTGTTACGGACGGAATTGGAGTTTAGGTGGCGGATTAGATGCTAATAATTTCTTTGCTGGCAGAATGGACATCACCAATAACGTCGTTTACAATTGGGGTTCTAGAACTACCGATGGAGGAACTAAAGAACTCAATTTTGTTGGTAATTATTACAAACCAGGTCCAGGTACTGAATTAAAACAATATGCATTGAATATGGATCACGAAGACAACTTTGCAGGAATGCAAAGAGCGTATTTCAACGGCAATGTTATGCCTGGCTATTTTGATGAATCAAATCAAGAAGCAGGGAGAAGATCCAGAGTATCAAATGGCATTACAATTAGCTATGAAACATTTGTAACCACACCCTTTTTCCCTTCTTATGTAACTACACAATCGGCAGACAATGCTTATAAAATTGTACTTTCAGATGTAGGTTGTACACAACCAGAATTTGACGATCACGATCAAAGAATGATTACTGAAACTTTAGGCGGAACCTATTCAGCCGTAGGAAGTGTAACTGGTAAAAAAGGATTTCCAGACAACGAATCGGATGTAGGAGGATATGAAAACTATCCTGTTGTCAACAGAGTTGCTAACTGGGACACTGATAATGACGGATTGCCAAACTGGTGGGAAACTATCAAAGGAACCAATGTAAATTCAGGAACTGGAGATTTCTCTGATTCCAATGCCGATACTAATTTAGATGGTTACACTAATTTAGACGAATACTTACAATGGATGGCATTGCCACATTATGAATCGCCAACGGGTGCTAAAGTAAGCGTGAATATCCAAAAACTTTCCAGAGGATTTACAAGTGGAGTGAATTACTCTGTTGCTAATGCAGTGAACGGAACAACCGCTTTAGTTGCTGATGTTGTTGAATTTACTCCAAATGCTAATGGTCTAGGTTCTTTTGAATTCACAGTAACTGATAATACTGGAGGAACGATGACCCGCAAAGTGAATATTGTTAACGGATATAGCTTATTATCAACAGCAGAAAATACTTTATCTAACACAGGAATTAGCGTTTGGCCTGTGCCCAATAACGGTTCTTTTTCAGTATTGATGACAAATGATGTTGCAAAAGCTGCATTTACAATTTATGACATTTTAGGAAAAGAAATTAAAAAAGGAACACTTAACAGCAATGTGCAGGAAAATATCAACTTGCAAGCCAAAGGTATTTTCATCCTAAAAGTTTCTGATGCAACTACAAAAAAAGTATTGCACACCCAAAAAATAATTGTACAATAAGTTTTTTTCTTACTTTTGATATAAATGGCAACTTTTTTAGGTTGCCATTTATGTTAAAAAAATATTTTCTCCAGTTTTATACTCGAGTTACTAATTCTCTCATTTTTGAGATTTTTTGGAATTAAAACAAACAGTTTTTCGTGCAATTCGAGTTTGACCTTTTATGGGCGAATGTACTCCAAAACAACAACATTCCCAACCATTAGCATAAATAACGTACCTTTGCACAAAATTTACGTTTTATGACCACTTTCGAACAATTCAATCTTCCCAAATCTGTACAAAAAGCAATCGACGATTTAGGATTTACCACACCAACTCCCATTCAGGAAAAAACTTTTTCCGTGATAATGTCAGGACGCGATATGATGGGAATTGCACAAACAGGAACAGGTAAAACGTTTGCCTATTTATTGCCAATACTGAAATTATACAAGTTCTCTCCTACTCATACACCAAAAATCGTAATACTTGTTCCAACTCGCGAACTGGTGGTTCAGGTGGTGGAAGAAGTAGAAAAACTAACCAAATATATGTCTGTTCGTACCGTTGGTATTTTTGGTGGGGTAAACATCAATACTCAAAAAACTGTTGTTTATACTGGTTGTGATATTCTAGTAGGAACTCCGGGACGTGTAATGGATTTGACCTTGGACAATGTAATCCGTTTTGAGGATATGCAAAAATTGGTTATCGATGAGTTCGACGAAATGTTGAATTTAGGTTTCCGTACTCAATTGACCGCAATTTTAGCAATGATGCCTAAAAAACGTCAAAACATTTTATTTTCGGCCACAATGACGGATGAAGTGGATACAGTTTTGAACGATTATTTCGATTATCCAGAAGAAGTTACGCTTTCGCCATCGGGAACTCCATTGGAAAATATTACACAAATTACCTATAATGTTCCCAACTTCAACACTAAAATCAATTTACTAAAACACTTGTTGCAAACCAATGAGAATATGAGTCGTGTTTTGGTTTTTGTAAACAACAAAAAGATTTCGGATATGGTTCACACCCGAATCGAGGAAGATTTTGAAGGGCAATTTGGAGTGATTCACTCTAATAAATCTCAAAATTACCGTTTGAGTACGATGGCTGAATTTCAACAAGGCAACCTTCGTGGACTAATCACTACCGATATTATGGCGAGAGGTTTGGATATTTCGAATATCACGCACGTTATCAACTTTGAAATGCCAGAACTTCCAGAATTGTATATGCACCGTATTGGTCGTACTGGTCGTGCCGATGCTACAGGAACAGCCATCAGTTTTTACACCTCTCGCGAGGATGAAGCTAAATTTGCCATTGAATTATTGATGGATATGGAATTAGACATTGAAGATTTTCCAGAAAATGTAGAAATTTCAGATAAGCTAATCGAACCTGAAAAAGTGCGTCAGCCAATGAAGTTTGTCAAAAAACAAAAACTAGAAGGAGATGGTGCATTCCACGAAAAAAGTAAAAAGAATAAGAAAGTCAATTTGGGAGGTCCTGGAGTAACCAAAAAGAAAACACACGGTTCTGTCAATAGAAATATGTTGAAAAACCAAGCCAAAAAACGAAAGGATAAAAAGTAAGAAAGATAGCCACAGATTCACAGATTTAAAAATTGATTTAAAAATCTGTGAATCTGTGGCTAAAAAACTAAATCTTCGTAAATACCAAACAAACCGGTGAACACAATGCTACTTTCTTCCCTGTATTTGTAAGTATCCCTGTTTTTGAATCTCTTTTAAAAATCACAATATCATTCGTATATTGATGACCAACTAAAAGGAAATTCCCTGTTGGGTCAATCGCAAAATTACGAGGACCTTTTCCTAAAGTGCTGGTCCTTTGTACGAACTCTAATTTTCCGTTTTTCAAAATCTTGAAAGCCGAAATGTCATTGGCTGTTCCTCGATTGGTGGCATACAAAAATTTTCCGTCTGGCGAAATGTGAATGTCTGCTGCTCCAATATCTCCTTTAAATTCTGAAGCAACTACCGAAGTTTCGCTTATTTTTTTCAAAATTCCGTCGGCATAACTAAAGGAAGTTACCGTTCCGTCTAATTCTTGCAACAAATAGACATATTTCCCGTCTTTACTAAATATCAAATGTCTTGGTCCACTTCCCGGTTTTACGGCAATAGCATTTTTCAAAACCAAAACATCGTTTGTAGCATTGGGATTATATTGGTACAAATACACTTTGTCGGTTCCTAAATCATTAGCCAAAACATATTTCTTGTCTGGCGAAAAATACACCATATGAGCGTGAGGTGCTTCTTGCCGACTAGCGTTGATGCTATTTCCTGTGTGTTGCACCACTTGCTTTACTTCTCCAATGCTACCATCACTTTTCTTACCCAAGACCGAAATACTACCGCTTGAATAATTGGCCGTAATCACGTTTTTGTCATCATTGATGATGTAACACGGATTTAATCCGTTTGGATTTTGATAATTTATTAAATCTAATTTTCCGCTTTTTGAATTAAATCCAAAAGCACTAACCGAACTTTTTTTATCGTTTTCACTTACCGAATAAACAAATTTATTGTCATTGGAAACCGTTAAATAACTGGGGTTGAAAATATTTTCGGTATTGTTTTTAAGACTAAAATCCCCAGTTTTAGAATCGAATTCGTAAACGTAAATTCCTTTGCTTTCACAAGTTTTAGTATAAGTCCCAACAATTAAATTGAATTTGTTCCCTTGTGCTTGGATTGTTGTTAAAGCGAAAATGGAAAGAATAGTAACATAAATATTTTTCATAATTATCAAATCTATTTGGCTAAGATAATCTAAATTCCAACAAAATCTAAAACCCAATTTCAGAAATATAAAATCAAAATACTATCTTTGAAAAATGCAATTCAAACATCCAGAAATTCTCTATTTTCTATTCTTGTTGGTGATACCAATTCTGGTTCATTTGTTCCAATTGCGACGTTTTAAGAAGGAATATTTCACGAATGTGCGTTTCCTGAAAGAACTTTCCATCCAAACCAGAAAGAGTTCCAAAATCAAAAAATGGTTGCTTTTAGCTACACGATTATTGCTCTTAACCTCAATTATCATTGCCTTTGCCCAACCTTTTTTCAAAGCCAAAGACAGCAAAAACAGTTCCAACGAAATGTATATTGTTTTGGACAATTCCTTTTCGATGCAAGCCAAAGGTCAAAAAGGAGAACTACTGAAAAGAGCCGTACAGGAATTGCTCGAAAACACTCCTGAAAATCAAACTTTTTCCTTGATTACCAATTCAGAAACGTTTTGGAATACCGACATCAAATCCATTCGAACCGAATTACAAAACCTAAAATACAGTGCTTTACCGTTCCAATTGGAAAGTGCTATGGCAAAAATAAAATCCCGCAAATCGGCTTTCAACAAAGATGTTGTCATTATTACGGATGCCATTGGATTAGAATCCAAACAACTGAAAAGTATTGACAGCAATTTCAATACCTATTTCATTATTCCAGAAACCGAACAAAAAAACAACGCTTCGATTGACAGCGTTTTTATTCATCAAACTTTGGATGATTTCTACGAAATTGGCCTAAAACTGTCTGCTTTTGGCGAAAAAGACAAAGAACTTCCAGTGGCTTTATACAATCAGAACAAACTGATTGCAAAGACTTTGACGAAACTGGAAACCAAAGACAAAACAATCTATTTTACCATTCCGAAAAAAGATTTTCACGGTTACGTTTCCATTACCGATAACGGATTAGAATACGACAACAACTTGTATTTCAGCATTTCGAAACCTAAAAAAAACAACATCATCAGCATTGGAACATCTGAAAAATCTAATTTTCTGTCCCGAATTTACACCAATGACGAATTCAATTTCAACAATTTTGCAATTGAAACTTTGGATTACAATGCCCTTGAAAAACAAAATACTATTGTCCTAAACGAACTAGACGAAATTCCGCAAGCCTTGCAAACTACCTTGAAATCGTTTGTGGAAAAAGGCGGAAACCTGGTTCTTGTTCCATCGGCAAAAACTTCAACGATGAACCTCAATTCATTTTTGAAAATCTTTGGAAACCTCCAATTCAAATCTTTGGAAAATAAGGAAAAATTGGTCACAAAAATCAATTTCAATCATCCGTTGTTTAGTGGCGTTTTCGAGAATAAAATCAACAATTTCCAATATCCAAAAACAAAAAAATCCTTTGCGATAGCGAGTTCCAATCCTGCGGTTTTGTATTATGAAGATCAATCTGCATTTTTGACTTCTATCAGCAATCCGATTTCAGCCGTCTATGTTTTTACTGCTCCAATTAATTTAGAAAATTCTAATTTTCAACAATCACCTTTGATTGTTCCTGTTTTTTACAAAATGGGAATAATTAGTCAAAACAACGGCGTGAATGCTTTGACTATTGGCAATAACAATCCATTTTTGGTTGATGCTACTTTGTCAAAAGACGAAATTCTGAAAGTTCAAAACGATGGGGAGACTTTTATTCCGGTACAACAAATGGGGAACGATAAAGTAAAATTGACTTTCAACGATTTTCCAGAACAAGCCGGAAATTTTGGAATTTACAACCAAAACGAACGTTTGCAAAACATCAGTTTCAACTACAATAGAACCGAAAGTGATTTGGCTCAAGCCGATGAAAATGCCATTTCTGACTATAAAACCATCGATTCTATTGAAACTGTTTTTAACACCTTACAAACCGACCGAACCGACAGTCAAATTTGGAAATGGTTTGTTATATTTGCATTGCTTTTTCTGGTAACCGAAATGGCAATTATACGATTCGTAAAATAAAACGAAATTCAAATAATTAAATATTATTATGAGCACAATCATCCGGGAAGCCAAAATTATCGATTCCGAAAGTCCTTTTCACAATCAAACCGTTGATATTTTAATTGTTGATGGCAGCATCAAAAAAATAGGAACTTCGCTTCCCAACACAGATAATGCCGCGGAAGTAAAACTCGACAATTTACACATTTCCCAAGGTTGGTTTGACAGCAGTGTTTCGCTTGGCGAACCTGGTTTTGAAGACCGAGAAACCATTGCAAACGGCTTGAATGTTGCGGCAAAAAGCGGTTTCACGGCCATTGCTTTGCAACCCAACTCCTACCCGATTATCGACAATCAATCGCAAATTAATTTTGTAAAAAGCAAAGCCAATGGTTTTGCGAGCGAACTTTTCCCAATTGGAGCCTTAACAAAAGGAAGCGAAGGAAAAGATATGGCGGAATTATTCGATATGAAAAATGCAGGCGCAGTGGCTTTTGGAGATTATAACAAGAGTTTGGATAACGCCAATTTGCTAAAAATAGCCTTGCAATATGTTCAGGATTTTGATGGATTGGTGATTGCTTTCGCACAAGATTCGAACATAAAAGGAAATGGAGTTGCTAATGAAGGTATCGTCTCTACAAGATTGGGACTGAAAGGAATTCCAAATCTAGCAGAAGAATTACAAATCGCCAGAAACTTATTTTTACTGGAATACACTGGCGGAAAGTTACATATTCCAACCATTTCAACTGCAAAATCAGTAGCGTTAATCAAGGAAGCCAAAGCCAAAGGATTAAACGTGATTTGTAGCGTTGCCGTGCATCATTTGGTTTTAACCGACGAAAAACTGGAAAATTTTGACACTAGATGCAAAGTTTCACCACCATTGCGAACAGAAACTGACAGACAAGCCTTGATTACCGGAATTTTGGACAATACCATTGATATGATTACAACCGATCATAATCCGATTGATATTGAACATAAAAAAATGGAATTTGATTTGGCCAAAAACGGAACAATCGGTTTGGAAAGTGCTTTTGGAGCCTTGTCAACCGTTCTGCCTTTGGAAAAAGTAATCGAAAAAATGACTTCTGGAAAAACAATTTTTGGAATCGAAAAACAAGCTATTGCCGAAGGAAAAATCGCTAACATCAGCTTATTCAATCCTGAAGGAAAAAGCATTTTTACCAACGAAAACATCTTGTCAAAATCTAAAAACTCCGCTTTTCTGGGAACTGAATTGAAAGGAAAAGTATATGGAATTTATAATCAGGGAAAATTAGTTTTATAATTACCAAACCTCAAAGATTTAAATCAAAAAATATGGAAAATAACAATTTCGAACAAGGAAAAAACATTGCTATTGTGAGCTACATAACCATTATTGGTGCGATTGTAGCTATTTTTATGAACCAAGACAAGAAAAATAGTTTTGCCGCTTTTCATATTCGTCAAGCATTGGGAATATTTGTTTCGTTTTTTTTAATTGGCTATTTTATCGGTTATTTTGATAGTTGGATGATTTCTTCTGCCTTTTATATTTTTTATTTTATACTGTGGGTTTATGGGTTTCTTGGAGCGTTGCAAGGTCAGATGAAACTGATTCCTTTATTAGGAGAACAATTCCAAAAAATATTTAAAAATATCGAATAATAATATGAATCTATCTTTAGAATATCTAATAAAAGAACCCAAAATAAAACACGACAAAAATCCACTTATAGTCTTAATTCACGGTTATGGCAGCAACGAACAGGATTTATTTTCGTTTGCTACTGAACTGCCGGATGAATATTATATCGTTTCGGCTCGTGCGCCTTATGACATTCAATACGGAAGTTACGCTTGGTACGCCATTAATTTTGACGCCAATCAAAACAAGTTTTCCGACAATATTCAAGCCAGAACATCAAGAGATTTGATTGCAAAATTCATTGACGAATTATCCGCCAATTATCGTATTGATTCAGAGAATATAACTTTGATTGGTTTTAGCCAAGGTGCTATTTTGAGTTATGCAGTAGCACTTTCGTATCCCGAAAAAATCGAGAAAGTAGTCGCTATGAGCGGATATTTGAATTTAGAAATTGTAGCGGAAGATTATCTTAAAAACAACTTTAACAATCTTAAAATCTTTGCTTCTCATGGAACTGCTGACCAAGTAATTCCTGTGGAATGGGCTAGAAAAACACCTGCGATTTTAGAAAATTTAGGCATTCAAATCCTTTATAAAGAATACCCGATCGGGCATGGAGTCTCGCCTCAGAATTTCTATGATTTTAAAAATTGGCTACTTGAAAATTAATAGTTAGTCGCCGTTTTTCAATGAATATGATAAACGGCGATAAAACTTATTTTTGATATAATAAAGACTGATTTACTTCGAAAGTAATGCTCTCATCGGCGTTTACAAAATATTTTAACAACACTTCTCCCCAATATTCTCCATCACTAAAATCAGCAATAATCCATCTGTGGTTTAGGATTTTCACTTTGTTGATAATGAATTTATTGGCTCCTATTTGGTCTTGACCAACGTAAGGATTTCCTTTTGGATTAGAATTAAAATCCAGTAATTTTTCTGTTACCACCGGGATTAATTTTTCATACTGAATTGTTTTCTCACCACTTCCGGAATCAAAATAATTTTGCGCATTTTCATTTTTTTCTAAAGAAAAATAATTGGCTTCCGCTAATTTATTAGTAACCGAAGTCAAGCTGTCTTTTAATTTTGTCGTTACTTTTTTATATCTGTTTTGTTCAAAAGCAACTTCTTTACTCAAAAACATATAGGTAAAAATAGTCATCAAAACGGACAGAATAAACAGGTAAAGAAATAATGATTTTTTCATTTTATATTTTAATTAAATAGTGATTTCTAAAGTATCGTAAGCCAAAAAAACATTTTCAGGAAGCTTTTTTTGAACTTCATTATGAAAACCCAAAATATGACTGATATGTGTGAGATAAGCTTTTTCGGGTTGCACCAAAGTTATAAAATCTAACGCTTCCTGCAAATTGAAATGGGTATTATGCGGTTCTTCGCGCAAAGCATTTACCACCAATACTTTCAAGTTTTTTAATTTTTCGACTTCGCTTTCCGCAATTGTTTTTACATCTGTCAAATAGGCAAAATCATCAATTCTATACCCAAAAACCTGTAAATTACCGTGCATGACATTAACCGGAATTGCTGTTTTGTTGCCAATAACAAATGGCTCGTTATTCACGACCTCAATTGTTTTTACAGAAGGAGCACCCGGATATTTATTGATGGTTTCAAAAACATAATCGAACCTTCTTTTCAAATTATCAATCACCCTTTTGTGAGCATAAATGGGCATTTCACCTTGCCGGAAATTAAACGGTCTGATGTCATCTAAACCGGCTGTATGGTCTGCATGTTCATGAGTAAATAAAATTCCGTCGACTTTTTTACAATTTGAAGTAAGCATTTGTTGTCTAAAATCTGGACCACAATCAATCACGAAAGAATAATTCTCCCAATGCACCCAAACTGCAACTCGGAGTCTTTTGTCCTTAGAATCAGTGCTTTTGCAAACTTCATGATCGCTTCCTATCACAGGAATTCCTTGTGATGTTCCAGTACCTAAAAAATATACGTTCAATTGCCTTTAATTTTTTTACAAAAATAAGATTTATCCTTTCATTAGATACCTATTTTGTTAACTTTGTAACATAATCGCCCTATTTTAAATAAAATGGATACAAAAAAAATAAAATTAAAAGGTGATAAAGCCATTGAGCAAGTCCCTTCTATAAAAGACAAGGCTCTGCGTATCAATTTGAATGATAATATCTACGGTACATTTGCTGAAATTGGGGCCGGACAAGAAACGGTAAGACATTTTTTTAGAGCTGGAGGTTCTTCCGGAACTATTGCGAAAGCGATGTCAGCCTACGACAAAGACTTTAGTGACGCCATATATGGTATCGAAGAAGACGGTCGTTATGTGACGGAAAGCAGACTTAAAAAAATGCTTTGGCACGAAGTGGACATAATGGAAAGGCGTTTGAGCAGAGAAAAACATCCTAACAAAATGTTCTTTAGTTATGCCAATACGGTTGCAACAATCGATTTTGCTAAACAATTTAAGGGTCATGGTTGGGTAGGTATTCGCTATCAAATAGAACCTGAAGAAGATTATAATGAAATTATAATTCACATTCGATTTAAAGAAACAGATTCCCGTTTGCAACAAGAAACCCTTGGTATTCTTGGTGTGAATTTGATTTATGGGGCTTTTTACAAATACAATGATCCAAAAAAATTATTACGCTATTTATACGATCATTTGGACAAAGACCAACTTGAAATTGACACTATCAATTTTTCAGGTCCTCGTTTTGCTGATGTTGACAATCGTTTGATGAGTTTACAATTAGTAAAAAATGGCATGACCGATGCGGTAATGTTTAATCCTGAAGGTAAAAATATACTTCCTGCAGCCATTTTATACAAAAAGAATATTCTTGCTTTTAGAGGAAGTTTTCGTCCGGTTACGAAGGTAAATATGGATATGTATGAGAAGTCTTTAAAAATGTTTCTCAACGAAAATAAAGTAGAAGTTGACAATACGCTTGTTGTTTTTGAAATCACACTTTCGAATTTGCGTTCGGATGGAGAAATTGACGAACGTGATTTTATGGACAGAGCCGAGTTGCTATGTTCATTAGGCCAAACGGTAATGATTTCTAATTTTCAGGAATATTATAAAGTAGTGGAATATTTTGCTAATTATACCAAGGCCCGAATGGGATTGGCAATGGGTGTAAATAACTTAGTTGATATTTTTGACGAAAAATACTATCGTCATTTAAGTGGTGGAATTCTGGAAGCTTTTGGAAAACTGTTTTATCGTGACATGAAAGTATTTTTATATCCGATGTTAGGAGAAAACGGAGAGATTATCACATCCGATAATTTGAAAGTACATCCTAGAATGAAAGAACTTTACAAATTCTTTAAATTTAATGGAAAAGTGGTCGATATTGATGACTACAATCCTGAAATTCTTGAGGTATTTTCTCGTGAAGTACTAAAAATGATTAGTGAAGGAAAATCTGGTTGGGAAAGTATGTTGCCTACTGGTGTGGCAGAAATCATTAAAGAGCATAATCTTTTTGAATACGACCCGAAAAAATTTTTGAAAGCAAGTAATTAATTTCGATTACAAGTTTCTATTTAACATATAAAAGCCAAGAAAGATAATTTACTTTCTTGGCTTTTTTGATTCAAAAAATTCAGACTAATTTGTTTTCTGAATTTATTTTAATATTTGGGCAGCATGAGCTTTAGTTTTTACATCGGAGATAACCTCATCGATAATTCCGTTTTCGTCGATTACAAATGTGGTTCTGTGAATACCGTCATATTCTTTGCCCATGAATTTTTTTGGCCCCCAAACTCCAAAAGCCTGAATTACGGATTTATCTTCATCGGCGAGCAATGGAAAAGGGAATTCGTATTTGTCTTTGAACTTGGCTTGTGCTTTTTGACTATCGGCGCTTACGCCTAAAAGCGCGTAATTATTGGCTTTAAATCGTTCGAAATTGTCTCTTAAATCACATGCTTCGGCGGTACATCCTGGTGTGTTGGCTTTTGGATAAAAGAAAACGACTAGTTTTTTTCCTTTGTAATCAGCTAATGTATGAGTAGCTCCATTTTGGTCTAATCCTGAAAAATTAGGGGCTTTATCTCCTGCTTTTAATGTTGTCATTTATTTATAGTTTAAAAGGTTAAAAACTCATCTTTAAAAATGAATTTTGATATTGCGCTATTACTTTATAACTTTACGAATCAAATTTAGTTAAAAATGACCAAAAGCGAGAAGGTAACATTTGTTATAAATACGTTAAATGAATTATATCCTGAAATTCCTATTCCATTAGACCATAAAGATCCTTATACTTTACTAATTGCCGTGTTACTTTCTGCACAATGTACAGATGTTCGTGTAAATCAAATTACCCCTCTATTATTTGCAAAAGCAGATAATCCTTATGACATGGTTAAAATGTCGATAGAAGAAATTAAAGAAATCATTCGTCCGTGCGGATTATCACCAATGAAATCGAAAGGAATTCACGGTTTATCCGAAATTTTAATTGAAAAATATAATGGCGAAGTACCACAAAGTTTTGAAGCTTTAGAAGCCTTACCAGCTGTAGGGCACAAAACGGCGAGTGTAGTCATGAGTCAAGCTTTTGGAGTTCCGGCTTTTCCTGTAGATACACATATTCATCGATTGATGTATCGTTGGGGATTAACCAATGGTAAAAACGTACAACAAACCGAGAAAGATGCCAAAAGAATTTTTCCTAAAGAATGTTGGAACGACTTACACTTACAAATTATTTGGTACGGACGTGAGTATTCTCCAGCGCGTGGCTGGAATTTAGAAAAAGATATTATTACGAGAACAATTGGAAGAAAAAGTGTTATTAATGAAATTAAAAAATAAATGGCATCAAGAAGCATAAATCATATGATCTTTG
>ERZ1034363.975-NODE-975-length-17431-cov-2.715743_pt1 | contig 17431 bp, 10 predicted proteins | sample MGYA00520616_ERZ1034363 | MGnify/ENA primary metagenome ERZ1034363 (study PRJEB33736, sample SAMEA104284506) | Azolla filiculoides | biome: Urban; feature: Water surface; material: Ditch water | place: Netherlands | collected 2015-10-28 | depth 0-0.1 m ...
AAAAAGAGAAGGTCCGTGGGTTTTTAAAAGAAAAGACACTTACTATTATACGATGCCAGAAAACAATAGAATCCTTACGTATTACACTTCAAAAACGCCTATTGGTCCTTGGAAATACCAAGGCGTAATTATGGATTCTGAAGGCGAAAGTAACAACCATCACTCGATAGTTGAATTCAAAGGAAAATGGGTTTTATTCTACCATAGATGGGTTGAAAACAAATCAGAATGTGGAGAAAAACAACGCAAAGTATGTGCCGAAAACCTATATTTTAATGACGATGGCACCATTCAAAAAGTTAGTAGAACCGATGCAGGAATTGGCAATTTGTTTCGTTAAAAAAAAACGAATTGTTTTATTTACATCATTAAGATTCTATCACTTCATTTTCGCTTCGTTGCAAAAAAACGCTTCATCAAATCGGCAGTTTAAGATAACCTTGTGCGGTTTCAAAGTCAATGGCAGTAAATCAAAATCAGTATAAATATCCTCGTTTTCAAGTTTACGAATTACATATTCTTGCAACTCCATAAAACTACAAGGGCGACTTCTTAAACGGTCGATAATGTATAAATACCTTTTGAAATAAATTAATTTTGACATAATGATTATGATTTATTTTCCAAAGATAAATCATTTGTCTGCCAATAGGTGGCGGGGTGAATTAATAACATCTAAAAGATATAATTTTGTTTTTTCTAATACCAAAATTTATTTTCTTAACTTCGTTTCGGTTTGTGGAGAAAACTATTTCCATAAATCGCAACCAATTCATTGTTGTTTCTCGCCTGAAAATCTTTCCAAGTAAAGTCATTGTCTTTAGTTTCTGGCGCATTCGATGTCAAAGCATAACGCAAAACATCTTGCTGATTCGGAAATTCTTCCAAATATTCGTGCAACCAAACTGCCCAGTTTTTAGACGTAGACAATTTATTTCCTTCTAGGTTCAAAAATTCATTTGCAGGCACGTTATCCGGTAAAATATAACTTCCTTCGGCTTTCAACATTGCCGGAAAAATGATGCAATGGAAAACAATATTGTCTTTCCCGATGAAGTGAACCAGTTTTGTATCCTGATCTTTCCAGTACGGTTCCCAATCTTTTCCTTCTCTCGCAGCCCATTCTTTGGTAGAAGAAATATAGCCAATTGGTGCATCAAACCAAACGTATAATTTTTTTCCTTCGGCGCCTTCAACGGGAACATCAATTCCCCAATCTAAGTCACGAGTTACCGCGCGAGGCTCTAATCCGCCGTCAATCCAAGATTTTACTTGTCCGTAAACATTGGGTTTCCAGTCGTTTTTATGCCCAACGAGAATCCATTCTTTCAAGAAATCTTCATAACGGTCCAAAGGTAAAAACCAGTGTTTTGTTGATTTCAAAATTGGAGTTTCTCCGGTTATTGTCGATTTTGGATTAATCAAATCTGTAGCGTTTAGCGTCGAACCACATTTTTCACATTGATCGCCGTAGGCTTCTTCGTTGCCACATTTTGGGCAAGTTCCCACCACAAAACGGTCGGCCAAGAATTGATCTGCTTTTGCATCATACAATTGTTCAGTCACTTCTTCAATAAAATCACCTTTGTCGTATAGTGTTTTGAAAAATTCCGAAGCCGTATCATGATGAATTTTAGCCGAAGTTCTGGAATAATTATCAAACGAAATTCCGAAATCTAAGAATGATTTCCTGATAATTCCATCATATTTATCAATTACTTCCTGTGGCGTAATGCCTTCTTTTTTGGCTTTCATCGAAATAGCCACGCCGTGTTCATCGCTTCCGCAAACAAATAAAACGTCTTTTCCTTGTAATCGTAAATAACGGGAATAAATATCTGAAGGCACATAAACACCTGCCAAATGGCCAATGTGAATCGGTCCGTTTGTATAAGGTAATGCTGCTGTAATCGTATATCTTTTTGGATTCTGTATCATAAAATTATTTTTAGATTCTGAAATTAATTCAGAATGCGCTGCAAAAATAAGCAATAGAATTGATAGTCCCGATGCTTCGCTGTGGTTTTATTAGCGACTCTTTATTGTTCTGTTTTTTAAAATAAATCAGATGCTATTTTAACTAATTAGTATTTATTTTTAAAACAATAGTAAAAATTAGGTATTAATTATTAAAAATCATTATAAGAAAACCTCTATATTTGCGCAAAAATTAGCTTAAGTAAGCTTTGTAATCAACACTTTATGAGAATGAAATTACTCTCTAAAAAAGCAAATAACTTGTTTTTCTTCTTTGTTTTAATCTTATTATTTACTGTTTCATTATCGAATGCTGCAAATCGTTTTTCTGTAGCAACGGGCAACTGGAGTTCAACTGCAACTTGGTCAGCAACTTTAGGAGGGGCATCGGGAGCATCGGTTCCTGTAGCTGGAGATGTTGTTACTATTGCCGGAGGTTTTACGGTTTACCTTGCAGCTCTCTGGAAATGGATCCTTTACACCTTTTACGGTTAATGCAGGAATTACTTTAAATATTGCAAATAGAATACTTACCGCAACAGGTTTTTTTATAAATAATGGGTCGGTTATTGGAACATCCGGGTCTATAGCACTTACTGGTAATTTTACGAATTCGGGGACATTTACTTTGAGAACAGGACGATTAGCAGTGTCTGCCGGTACTTTTTCCAGTACAAATTCCTTTACTTTCACAGGGGCAGGAATGTTAGTTTTAGGAGGAAATTTCACGTATTCAGGGACATTTACTTTATTGTCTGCACAAGTTCAGTTTACAGGAATAGCAAATCAATCGATACAAGGCTTTACTACGACAGGGGCGGTTAGTATGCTTAAAACAGGAGGAACAGCTACTCTTTCAGGGAATGTGAATGGTGCCGGATTAATTATGAATGGTAATGGCGGGACTTTAAACCTGGTTTCAGGAACACACACTTTTTCTGGAAATTGGACCAGAACTAATGGGACTTTAAATTGTGGTTTAAGTCTTTTAAGGGTTGGCAGAAATGTTTCGGGTACGGGAGGTACATTTACAGCAGGCTCCGGAACGGTAGAATATTATAGAACTGGGACAGGAACACAGACTGCAGGGGTATTGACATATAATAATTTAATAGTTTCAGGTTCAGGGATTAAGACTTTTGCTAATTCACCTACGGTAAATGGTGTTCTGTCTATGCAAGGTACGGCAACAGTAAATGTGTCAACAGGAATTGTAACATATGGCGCAAATGCTACACTTGAATACAATACAGGTACAGCAAGAAGCGTTGGAACTACGGATGAATGGATTACACCATTTACAGCATCAGGAGGAGTTGTTATTGCGAATATTGGTAAAATAACAATGACTGTGGCAAAAACATTTAATGCCACAGCTCCACTTACTGTAAATTCTTCAGCACAATTAGGATTGGGGACTGTATTATTGACTTTGAATGGTAATTTTATTAATAATGGTTTAGCCACTGGAACAACAGGAGGAGTAACTATTACAGGAACAGCAACACAAAGTATAGGTGCTTTTACTACAACAGGTACAGTCTCAATGACAAAAGTATCGGGTACTGCAACGCTTACAGGAAATATAAATGGAGCAGGATTGACTATAAATGGAGTAGCAGGGACATTGAATTTAGGAACAGGATTGACTCACACACTTACCGGAGCGGTTGCATTGACCAGCGGTACATTAAATGGAGGTTCGAGTAGATTGAATGTTAATTTTGCAGGCTCAGCATGGAACGGAACAGGCTCTAATTTTAACAGAGGAACTGGAACAGTAAATTTTGGAGGAGCTGCTCAAACACTTGTTGCAGTATCTACGTTTAATAACCTTATATTTTCTAATTCGGGAATTAAAACCCTTTCAGGGGTGCCAACAATAAATGGAATCCTTTCTATGGAGGGAACAGCTACGGTTTCTGTGGTTCCAAATTATGGCGTATCAGCTACGTTACAATATAATAGATTAGCATCTCAAGGTACAGGTCCGGAATGGAAAACGCCATTTACATCAACTGGAGGTGTTAGTATTATTAATATCGGAACCATTACTTGTGGTGGAGCAAAAGTTTTTAATGCAGGAGTACCTTTAAGTATTGCAGGTGGTGCTACTTTAGATAATGGAGGTTTCGCAATTTCTGGTGGTTCAACGCTATCTGTTGCTGATACAGGAACCTTGGTAGTAAGTGGAGCAAGTGCTTTTCCCTCAGGATTTGGAACAACAACTTTAAGCCCAACGAGTACTGTTGAATATACTGGTGCAGTACAAAGTATTGCAACGCATGTTTATGGTAATTTAGTTCTTACGGGTTCGGGTAATAAAAATTTTGTAGCTGCAACCACAATTGTTGGGAGTCTTGAAATAACGGGTTCGGCAGTAGCTATTTTGCCTAATGGAACACTATCATCAGCAAGTTCAATATTGTTTTCTGGAGTTCTACAAACATCCGGTAATTGGGGAGGAACTGCTTCTGGAGCAACTTTTAAAAGTGCACCTAAATTTGGTAGTACTACAACAGGTATTATAAGTAACATATCTTGTACTATTGGTTATTGGTTAGGTGGAATTAGTACGGATTGGAACGTGGCAGGAAACTGGTGTGGAAGTGTTTTGCCAACAGCAATAACGGATGTTACAATAGCTCCAGCAGTTAGACAACCTGTATTATCTGCTTCAAGTGTCTGCCGAAATATTACTATTACAAGTGGAGCAAGTTTGGGCTTAGCTTCGAATATATTAACCGTGAGTGGTAATTGGACTAATAATGGAGGTGCTTTTACGGCGGGAACAGGCACAGTAGTTTTTAATGGTACAGCTATACAATCTATAGGAGGAACAAGTGTCTCTGTCTTTAATAATTTGACGAATGCAAATACAAGTGCTGCTCTTACGGCAGGAATAGGCATTACCGTTAATGGGATATTAAGTATAAGTAATGCAGCATCTTTGTTAGAAATGCAAACTTTTGCTTTAAGTGGAGGAGCTTCTTTCTCTAATACGGGAGCAGGACAGGTACGAACTTCAAATACGACTTCTTTACCTATTCCGACTGGGAAAACTTGGAATAATACAATTGTATATTTAAATCCAACGGGTGGACAAACGATTGTTGGTGGGACTTACAATGGGACGCCTTCTTTGGAAATAGATAATACATCCGGAATTCAAACTGCCTCTGGTGCTATAGTAGCCGGAGGACAATTAAATATAAATAATGGAGGAACTCCAACATTTAAAACGAATGGATTTCCTTTGACTGTAAATGCATTAAATCTGAATTCTGGAGCAACATTAGATATGGGAACAGGAGTATTTTCATATGCAAATCTTGTTGCTATGAATGGTACTGTTCGTTTTTCGGGTGCTACGAACGGATTAGCTTTTCCTTCGGGGACAGTCGAATATTATACCGCAACACCTACCGTGGCTATAGTTGCTGATGGTGTTTATTATGATTTACTATTTTCGGGTACCGGAACATATACTATTGGTAGTAATATAGAAGTCGCTAATACTTTGACAGTGGATAGTGGAGCGCTAAAAGTGTTAGACTCGTTTTCAGTATCTGTTGATGATGCAGTAATTGTTTCTCCTTTGGCAACATTCACATTAGAAAATAATGCTAGTTTGGTACAAACAGGTTATACAGGAGCTAATACTGGTGAGATTAACGTAATAAGAAACACAACCCCAATTGTATTAGACGACTATACTTATTGGTCTTCTCCGACGACCGGGACCCAAACATTGCATGATTTTTCTCCAAATACCTACAGTGGAAGGTTCTATAATTATAATAATAGTTGGGGAAGTCTAAATGAAACAACAACAGTTTTTGAACCTGGAATAGGGTATGCAATTCAAGCCTCTCAAGGGACGAGTTCTACAATACCTTCAGTTGATACCTCTTATCAATTTGTTGGGGTTCCAAATAATGGTACTACAGTTGTTCCATTAGTTGTTAGAGCATCCGATAATAAAGGGCATCGATTAATAGGAAATCCTTATCCGTCAGCCATAGATGCTGATGATTTTATTAATGCTAATCTTGAATATACGGGAACAATTAATCAAACTATTACTGGAACCTTATATTTTTGGACACACAATCATGCCACATCCGGATATGATTATATGGCAACCGATTATGCTACTTATAATTTATTTGGAAGTGTAGGGGTGAGTTCAGGTACTGGAAATTTAACAGATCCAAGTCAGTATATTGCATCAGGTCAAGGATTTTTTGTTCAAAATAAATTTGCAGGTAATGTTACGTTTGATAACACTATGCGAATTATAGAAAACAACACTAATTTTTACAGACAGAATAAAGTTAACAGTGATGAAGAGCGCAGCAGAATTTGGCTTAAACTCGCTAAAAATGCAGTTGATGTAACAGGAACTTTGGTTGGTTATGGACCAAATTCAACAAATGAATACGATTCAGGTTATGACAGTTTTGTTTATGACAAGAATCAGTCTTTTTCTATTTATAGTTTTATCGGAACAAATAAAATGGCGATACAAAGTAAAGTTTTACCATTTGTGGATACAGACACATTTCCTATAGGATATAGCATCAATTCAGCAGGAAACGCTACAATAAGTATTGAAAAAGTCGATGGATTCTTCTTGTATGATCAACCGGTTTATCTTGAAGATAAAGTATTAAATGTAGTGCATGATATTGTAAATTCTCCTTACATTTTTAGTACAGCTGCGGGTACTTTTAATGATCGTTTTGTTTTACGTTATACGGATAAAACTCTTGGAACAGATGATTTCGAATCCATAGAAAAAAGTGTTTTGATTTCTAAAAATAAAAGTGAACTGCGAATAAAATCAGCCGATGAAAATATTAAAAATATTGCAGTATATGATTTACTTGGCCGAAAGGTTTTCGAAAAAAGTGCCGTAAATAATACGGAGTTTTCAACATCAGATTTTGTATTAAGAAATCAAATAATGGTAGTAAAAGTAACTTTAGAAAACGGAAAAACAGTCTCTCAAAAAGTAGTTTTTTAAAAAATATATAATAGCATTTATGAACAATCCCATCTTATTCAAAATAAGATGGGATTTTTATTTGTAAGATTTTAAATATCACTAAAAGTGGGTATTGTAGGAATAAACTAATGTTTTTATATTTGAAATTGATTTGGCTTTAAAAACAAGGCAAATCAATAACGCTAAAAAACTGCTTATGATATTTCCCCCACAGGTTAAGCAAAAAAGCACATCCTTTTTTTTGATTCAGAGTAGAGCCAAAAATTGGTTTTTGATTGTGTTTAGTATTCTTTTTTTAAATTCCATTTATTCCCAACAAGGCAAAGTTGATCCTAACTTTAATACGTATGATGACGGATTATTGGGAGATGGTTTTGATAATGCGGTAAGAGTAGTCTCGTTACAGCCGGATGGAAAATTAATTGTTGGAGGTGATTATTTAAATTTTAATGGCGCCGAAACTCCTTATTTGTGCCGTCTATACTCGGATGGGACAAAAGATGTGTCATTTGATTTAGGGACAGGTTTTAATGCGAAAGTATATTCCTCTTCCATTCAACCTGACGGAAAAATTGTTCTTGGTGGATCATTTACGGCTTTTAATGGTTCGGCTGCAGGGCGTTTAATCCGTTTGAATGCTGATGGTTCGCGTGATGCAACTTTCAATACAACAATAGCCTCAAACACAGGAATCATTTATGCAACTGCTTTACAATCCGACGGGAATATTATTATTGTAGGGAGTTTTACAAAATATAATGGTATAACCGCAAATCGATTGGCGAGAATTTTACCTGACGGAAATCTGGATTCTACTTTTAATATTGGTACAGGAGCAAGCGGATTGGTCGAAGAAGTTCAGATACAATCTGATGGGAAGATACTTGTGGCGGGCTCTTTTGACTCTTTCAACGGATTTCCTAACAGCAGCAAAATAATCCGGTTAAATAGATATGGTAGTGTTGATGCTACTTTTGCCATTGGATCTGGTTTTAATGATACGGTTACGGCTTTGACTTTACAGCCCGACGGTAAAATTTTGGTTGGAGGTGTTTTTACAACGTATAATGGATTGCTGGCCAATAGAATAGTGCGTTTAAACCCGGATGGCTCTATTGATGCCAGTTTTATTTCTGGTTTGGGATTTAATAATGGAGGCGTGGCAGTGATTCAAGTAAATGCTTCGGGTTCAATTATGGTTGGCGGTTCGTTTACGGATACTTATAATGGGTCCGATGTGAACCGATTGGTGCTGTTGAACGGAACTGGCGTAATTAATCCGATGTTTGATATTGGAGCCGGTCCATTTTCTGCAACAGTATATTCTTTGGTTACAGATTTAGATGGTTCTTGGTATGTTGGTGGTTCTTTTTCGATTTTTGATTCTCAAAATCAAGGAAGATTGGCTAAAATTGATGCCCTTGGAACTCTTGATGTTGGCTATTTAACGGCAGGTGTTGGGTTTGACAATTCGGTGGTAAAAATACTTTCTTTACCAAATGATAGTGCGATGATTTTTGGAAATTTTACCAAATTTAATGGCGTAAGCGTTTCCAGAATTGCCAGGGTATTAGACAACGGAACTTTAGACGAAACTTTTAATATGGCAGGTTTTGGCGCTGATGCTTTAATAAAAACCGCCCTTATACAACCCGATGATAAAATCATTTTTGCAGGTAGTTTTACACATTATAATGGAATTGCAGCAAATAGAATTACCCGGATTTTAGCTGATGGAACTTTGGATACTACTTTTAATTCCGGGACAGGATTCAATAATCAAGTTTATACATTGGCACTGCAGCTCGACGGGAAAACAATAGTTGGGGGAAATTTCACGAATTATAACGGTGTTCTAATCAATAGAATTGCTCGATTATTACCTGATGGGACGATAGATTCCAGTTTTAATGTTGGTCTTGGTGCCGATGCAATTGTAGAAACAGTTTTGATTCAAACGGATGGGAAAATTTTAGTGGGAGGACGATTTGCTTTTTTTAACGGTAGTTTGTGCAATCGTTTAATTCGTTTAAACACTAACGGAAGTATTGATTCTAGTTTTTCGGTTGGTTTAGGTTTTGATAAATATGTTTATACTTTAGCGCAGCAATCAGACAATAAATTGATTGTTGGAGGAACATTTTTAAATTATAACGGAGCTGCTGTAAAACGCATTGTAAGATTGAATACGGATGGTACTTTTGATGCTACTTTTACGACTGGAGCAGGTTTTAGCAATGGAGAAATCAGGACAATTTTGGTTCAACCCGATAATCGGTTATTAATTGGCGGAACTTTTTCGGGAACATACAACGGAGTTGCCGTGAAGCGAATGCTACGGTTGTTGTCTAATGGCATTTATGATACTACTTTTTCAGTAAATCTGAATGGAACGTTATTTAGCAGTTGCTTCACGCCAGAAAATAAAGTGTTGATTGGAGGCAACTTTAATTCGGTTTCCGGAATAACAAAACATCGTGTGGCGCGAATAAAATTGTGTACAAATAGTTCGGTTTGGAATGGAACTGTTTGGAGTAATGGTTTGCCTTCGGGAGAGAAAGAGTTGCTTTTTCACGAGGATTATACGCTTTTGGCTTCGGCCAATGGTTGCAATTGTTCCATTGATTTAGGAAAAAAAGTTGTTGTTCCAAGCGCTATGACTTTGGGTTTAAGTTTTAATTATATAGGTTCCGGAACTTTGATTTTAGAAGATACTGCCGCATTCTATCAATCGGATGACGAAATGATTAATACAGGCATTGTTGAGGTCAAAAGAAAAACTACTCCAATTTTAAAAACAGATTATACCTATTGGTCTTCTCCCGTATCAAGTCAGCAATTGATCGCTGTTTCTCCAGATTCGCCTCCGGATAAATTTTACTCTTTTGGTGCTAATGTTGCAAATTGGATACAAGAGACAGTAACCAATACTATGGATTCTGGTAAAGGATATATTATAAGAGGACCCGAAAGTTTTTCGGAAACAGTTCCTGCAATTTATGAATCTGTGTTTAAAGGGGTTCCTAATAATGGTATAGTTTCTACTTCAATAGGTACAACAGGCACTTCAAATCTTATCGGAAATCCGTATCCTTCGGCGATAAATGCTGATTTGTTTTTAGCAGCGAATTCCAGTGTTATTAAAGGAACGGTTTATCTTTGGACACACAATACTGCCTTTGCAAACAATGTTTATACTTCAAATGATTATGCGGTTTATAATTTATTGGGTGGAGTTGGGACAAGTTCTGCTGTGAATTCCGGTATAAACAATGCAAAGCCAAATGGAAAAATTGCTTCCGGTCAAGCTTTTTTTGTAAAGGGAATAAATGGTGGCGGAAATGCTGTTTTCAATAATAGTATGCGTATTGTGGGACAAAATGCTTCTTTTTTTAAGTCAAATGGAATTCGGAATACAAAATCTTTAGCAGCAATCGAAAAACATCGTATTTGGTTGAATCTGTCGAATAATCAAGGTGCTTTCAAACAAATTTTAATTGGTTATGCAACAGGAGCCAGTAGTAACGAGGATGATTTATTAGACGCTAAAAGTTTTAATGGGAATGTGTTTTTAGATTTTTATAGTCTCAATCAAGAAACTAAATTAGTCATTCAGGCCAGAGCATTGCCATTTGAAGAAACAGATGAGGTGCTTTTAGGCTACAAAGCCGCTATCGAAGGGATTTTTAGTATCAATATTGATGAAGTTGATGGAGTATTAAAGAATCAATCCGTTTTTATTGAGGACAAACAAATGAATATAATTCATGATTTACAAAAAGAAGCGTATTCCTTTTTTACGGAAAAAGGATTGTTTAATGATCGTTTTGTTTTGCGCTATAAGGATAGAAATTTAGGAATTTCGGCCGTTGACCAAAAAGAAAATACAGTTTTAATATTTCATAATGACAAACAAATACAAATCAGTTCTTTGGAAGAAATGATTGATAAAGTAATTGTTTACAATCTTTCGGGAAAGCAAGTGTATCAAAAAATAGATGTGAATTGTAAAGAATTAACGGTGTTTGATTTAGATTCAAGCCATCAAATGAGTCTTGTGAAAACCACGTTACAGAACGGAAAAACAGTTACAGGAAAAATCATGTATTAGTAAAAAACTAAAAAACCCATCACGGTATCCGGATGGGTTTTTTATTGAGTATAAAAAGATTTATTTTCCTTTGACAGATGCTTCAAGGTTTCTTTCGATAGTATGCCCTGGTCTTGACCATTTTGGTTTTTCTCCCAAAGCGGCAAATTTTGAATCTGCTGCTTCTACAGTTTGCGGCTGAACTACTTTTGTAAATGGTTTTTGTGGTTTTAAACCTAACATTTCAAACATTTTCATGTCTTCGTTTACGTCCGGATTTGGAGTAGTAAGTAATTTATCACCGGCAAAAATAGAATTAGCACCAGCAAAAAAGCACATCGCCTGACCTTCGCGACTCATGTTTGTTCTTCCTGCAGAAAGACGTACTTGAGTTTGAGGCATAACAATTCTGGTAGTGGCAACCATTCGAACCATTTCCCAGATTTCTATTGGTTTTTCTTCTTCTAATGGAGTTCCTTCAACAGCAACCAATGCATTAATAGGCACAGATTCTGGTTGTGGGTTTAGTGTAGAAAGCGCCACAAGCATTCCGGCTCTGTCTTCAATACTTTCTCCCATTCCTATTATTCCGCCACTACAAACCGTCACGCTCGTTTTACGAACATTTTCTATAGTTTGTAAACGGTCTTCGAAACCACGTGTAGAGATTACTTCTTTGTAATAATCTTCGGAGGTGTCTAAATTATGATTGTAAGCATATAATCCGGCTTCGGCTAAACGTTGCGCTTGATTTTCGGTAATCATTCCAAGTGTACAACATACTTCCATGTCTAATTTGTTGATGGTACGAACCATTTCCAATACTTGGTCAAATTCAGGGCCGTCTTTTACATTTCTCCATGCTGCTCCCATACATACACGAGAAGAACCACTTGATTTTGCACTTAAAGCCTGAGCTTTAACTTGATTTACAGACATCAAATCGTTTCCTTCTATATCCGTATGGTAACGCGCTGCTTGCGGACAATAACCACAATCTTCTGAGCAACCACCAGTTTTTATCGATACTAAAGTAGAAACTTGAACCACATTCGGATCATGATTTTCCCTGTGAATTGTAGCTGCTTCAAAAAGCAAATCCATTAAGGGTTTATTGTAAATTGCAATAATTTCGTCTTTTGTCCAGTTGTGTTTTGTAATACTCATCGATACGATTTTTTAGTGCACCAAAAGTAATCAAATTGTTTTAAAGAAGCAATGCCGAAACCCGTGAAAAAGAAGGGTTATATTAATTTAAAATCTATCTAAAATCAGTCGGCAACATGACGGTCATTCCAGTATAGCATTAGCAATAAAGTGACAATTATTGTGGAAGCGATCCCTTCAAATAATAAAGAAATACAATAAGTGTTTACGGTAGGATTTCCGCCAAATAAAAAGGTTTCCGAAAGGGATTGCACATAAGAATCTCCTCCTTTCATATTGCTGTAAATGAGTAACCCAATGATGCTTAGCAAAACACCTACAAGTGAGGTCATCATTGCAGAAACAGCATTAGTGACAAAAACTTTTTTACCTTCGGCAAGGTTCATTTGAATGGTTCGGTTGACGCCATAAAAAACAAAAATGATGTTGAATACGCGTAAGAAAGTAACATTCTCATATCCCAAAATAGTCATCAATAAAAAATAAAGAGCAATTCCGATGAAGATGAGAATTCCGTTTAATAATTCTTTTGGTAGTTTCATGTGATTTGTATTAAAAAGTTTAAAATAATAGTTCACTGATAAACAAAAGGTTAACTATCAAATTTACAAAAAACACATGGATATTTTGACGTTTGTCAAAAGAATTTTAGAATCACTACAATTTGTTTAAAAAGGCTTTTGCATAATTCTGGTCTTTTTCTAATTGCTCTTTTAAAAGAACAACCGAATCGAATTTTTGCTCGGAACGAATTCTGTGTAGTAAAGAAACGGTTATTTTTTGGTGGTATAAATCTGCTTCAAAATCAAAAAAGTGAATCTCGATAGTCTGGTTTTCACCGTTGACTGTTGGATTAAAACCGATATTCATCATGCCAAATACAGTTTTATTATTGATTATACTGGAAACAATATAAACGCCATTTCGGGGAATAAGCTTGTAATTTTCTTCGATTTTCAGGTTAGCGGTAGGAAAACCTATTGTTCTGCCTAATTGTTTACCTTTAATTATGGTTCCGGTCAAAAAATACTCATAACCCAGATATTTATTGGCCAAGACAATATCTCCTTCTTCAAGTGCATTTCTGATTTTTGTGGAACTCACAGAAATTTCATTGATTTCCTGTGCCGATATTTGTTCTACTTCAAAGCCGTATTTTTTTCCAAAATCTATTAAATCATCAATATTTGCAGTACGATTTCTTCCGAAACGATGGTCGTGGCCAATGATTATTTTTTGAATATGAAATTGTTCTACCAGAATTTCCCGAACAAATTCTTCGGCTGTCAATCGTGAAAAACTTTCGTCAAAAGGGTGGATAACCAGATTTTCAATACCGGTTTTTTCTAATAAATCTATTTTTTCGGTTATGGTGTTGAGCAGTTTAATAGCTGATTCCTCCTGTAAAATCATCCTTGGATGCGGAAAAAAAGTAAGAACTAAGCTTTCGTATTTTTCGTTTTCCGTATTTTGTGTAATCTTTTCCAAGATTTTTTTGTGACCAATATGCACACCATCAAATGTACCCAAGGTAAGGATTGTCTTTTTCGGAGAACTGAAATCGTTTATAGAATGAAAAATCTTCAAATTAACTGTTTTATAATGCTGCAAATTTATACTAATAATAACAGATAAAAAAAGAGGATTGAAATAAATCAATCCTCTGTAATTTTCTATAAGGAGTTTTATTCTTTGATAAATCGGAGTGTTTTTTTCTTATTGTCTTTTAGAACGGTTATAAAATAAACGCCATTGCTTAAGGATGAGGTGTTTATTGACAAGTCTTCTTCTGCCGAAACTTTTTTGGTATAAATGATTTGGCCTAAAGAACTGCTGATGGTAAGACTATCTGGTAAGCCAAAATAGTTTGAAACTTTTACATTTAAAATTCCTTTCGAAGGATTTGGATACACATAAATTCCTTCTGAGGCTTCAAAGTCTTGAATTCCTAATGTAGCAATCAAAAATGATTTAGATTCACTAAATGTAAATACTCCGCCAGAGGCAAATTGAACACCATTCGCATCTTTTAAAATGTAGCTTCCTTTTCCGCCGTTAGTGGCAATTCCATCGCCAAACGAATCGTATATTGTAAAGGTGTAGCATTCTCCATTTGTTAAAGCAAAAGTTATGTTTTCTACAGGGTTCAAGATTATTGATGTTGGGGAATCTTTATAAGGTCCTCCGCTGTAAAGGGTGCTTCCGGCACTGTTTTTTAAGGTCCAAGTGGTTTCGGTACCATCTCTGTCGCATTGCAAATCCAGTTTTACAGTTGTAGTGGTAACGTTGAAACTTGATTCTTGTGTAAATGCTTTAGACAGGTCGTTATTAGTAGCATTTAAATCGGTTTGATTGTTTACCGTATTAATTGTTGCGTAAAAAATGTGTGCTCCGGCCGTAGAGGCTATAGCGCTTAAATTGATGTCGGTTGTTGCATATTGAGGTAAACTGCCTGTCCAAGTATAGGTTTTTGGAGATATATTGTCAAGACTATAGGTAATGGAAACGGTAGTTAAAGTTGTTGTTCCCCTGTTTTCAATAGTTATCGATGGTGAAAATGTAGTCTTACAACCGTCAACAGTAATCGCAATGTTTGTAACTTTTGCGTCATAAGTATAGGCTGTTCCGGGAGTACCGGCAGTAGAACTTGGTAGTTCTTTTCGTCTGAGTGAATTGGTCATTACGGCAACCATACGGGCTTTTTGTCCAGCCGTAAAAGTGTTCATACACGCATCATTTGTATAGTCCATGTAGTTTTCAATCATGTCATTTCCGATGCAATGTGAAACGGTTACACAAGTGTAATTCTCTATATTTGAATCGGGAGTGTCTGTAACATAATCGCCTGAAGTGCTGTTGTTACCCGTACATGTTGCATCATCGCCCCATATGTGTATTAAACCCAACCAGTGTCCAACTTCGTGAGTCATTGTTCGGCCAAGGTTGTAGCTTTGATTCATTTCAAAAGTGCCGTCATTTGCAGCTATAGTTCCAAAAGCGTTATAACTGGCAACTACTCCGTCTGAATTTGCTAATCCTCCGTTTGTGTTTATACCTCCTAAAGTTGAATTGGAAGGAAATTGAGCATATCCAAGTAAAGTTTCATCAGACAGTCTAACGACCCACATGTTTAAATATTTCGTAGGATCCCATTGTGTTTGAGGTTTTACAATTGCATCGATATCTTCTACAGACCAGCTGGTTTGTCCCATATTAACTCGGTCAACGCCGTTGGTGAGGATTCCGTTTTCGTCTTTTTGTGCCAATACAAAGTTTATTTCACAATCTACACCTAAATTATATCCTGTAGATCCATTTCCTGGTGTGCCAAGCATTCTCCTGAAATCTTGGTTCAATACCGTAATTTGAGAAGCGGCTTGTGCATAAGAAATATTTTCTCCGGTATGAGAAGCGCTTGTGTTAATAGGATCGCCATTATGAATGACGTGAATTACCACCGGAATATTAAATACAACTTGTTGTGTTCTGCTGTTTTTACTGTTTTCTTTTTGTGTTGCAATAATTGGAGCAATCCAGTTCTCGAATTGTGCAGGACTTAATCGTTGTGGATTTTTTGCTCTCAGGAATTCTTCATACTCGGTTGTTAAGCATCTGGAGTATCCATTTTCAGGGTTTATTTTAGTACTCTTTACCGGCTTGTTAGAGGAGTTGTTTTTTACAGGTGTTATTTGTTGGCCATAGGAGAGGCACAGCGTAAAAAAACAAATTAGAGTACAGATTTTCATATAAGAATTGGGTTTTTGTTTTTGGATGTACAAAAATATTTATCAAATGTAGTAAATTTAAAAGAGTGATTAATTCTTAAAAGTTCAAAATAAATGAATTTATGTAAATAATTGTTGGTGTAATCCCTTATTGCAATGGTGCTTAGACTGGAATTTTTATTTCCCGTTGAATGTGGTCATGGTGTTTTCTAATCCGGCTGTTCCAAAAGATTTTATGATTTCCGAAGCTAATTCTAAACGTTCCGGAAGTGCGATTTTTTCGGCATCATCCCATTCGCCTAGTACGTAGTCTACTTGTTTTCCTTTTTTGAATTCATCGCTGATGCCAAAACGAAAACGGGCATATTCTTGTGAATTCAGGACCAGATTGATGTTTTTGAGTCCGTTGTGTCCACCGTCGCTACCTTTTTTTCGGATGCGGATGGTTCCGAATGAGAGGTTTAAATCGTCGGTAATGACTAAGATGTTTTCCTGTGGAATGTTTTCCTTGTCCATCCAGTATTTAACTGCTTTGCCGCTGAGATTCATGTACGTGTTGGGTTTCAGGAGGAAAAAGGTTCTGCCTTTGTACTTGTATTCGGCCAATGCGCCCAGTTTTACGGTTTCGAAAGTAAGGCCTTCTTTTTTGGCTAAAAAATCAACTATTTTAAAACCGATATTGTGTCGGGTATTTACGTATTCGGCACCGATGTTGCCTAGTCCAACGATTAGAAATTTATTACTCACGCTTTTCATATTGTTTTTTTGGTATTCGAGAACCTCTGGTTTTCTATAATCTGTATTGTCTGCTGTTTTTGTTGATAAAAACAGTTTTGTTATCCATTTTATCATGATGCAAAAATAGACTTAATTAGAATAATGCACTAATTAGCGGGTTGGATTTTTAGAAAAGGGGATTATAAAGAAAGTATTTCCGGATAGCCCTGATGGTAGTGGCATCCTTTTATGCCGGTGTTCGACATGAAAGATAGAACGTACAGCAGGAGGGAAGTTGTTGTGAAAACTAATAGTGTGCTCCTAAAAAAGTATAAAGCAAAAAAAAGCACCAGTTGTGTAACTGATGCTTTCTTGAATGTGTGAAAAAAATTATTTTTTCTTTCCTTTTGCAGGAGCTTTTGCTGCTTTTGCTGCTTCTTGAGCTGCTTTCATAGCTGCACGAGAAATTCTTACTTGACAAACAACAGTGTTGTCTGGGTGCATTAATTTGTATTTGTCAGAAACAAGTTTCGTAACGTACAATTTGTTACCCATTTCAAGTGGAGTAATGTCAGCTTCAACAAAATCCGGAAGATTTGCCGGTAAGGCTTTTACTTTTAATTTACGAGTGTTCAAACGTAAAACACCACCTGCAAGAACACCTTTAGATGTTCCAACGATTTTCACAGGAACTTCCATAGTGATTTCTTTGTCATCAAATAATTGAAAGAAGTCAATATGTAA
>ERZ1034363.976-NODE-976-length-17419-cov-2.964652_pt1 | contig 17419 bp, 15 predicted proteins | sample MGYA00520616_ERZ1034363 | MGnify/ENA primary metagenome ERZ1034363 (study PRJEB33736, sample SAMEA104284506) | Azolla filiculoides | biome: Urban; feature: Water surface; material: Ditch water | place: Netherlands | collected 2015-10-28 | depth 0-0.1 m ...
TATAATCGAATAGTAATCATTGAGCCAACGAAAATTACAATTCTTCATTGTTCCCTCTTTCTTATGGATGATATGGAAGTTATGGATATGTCGAGTGTATTAAAAATAGATGTTGAACAGCATGGCTTCATTTCCAATCTCCTGTGATATGGGCATCTTATCTTTGAACAACGAAATCAGATACGAAAAATTCACTATCTCCCTAAGCCATATAATATTATCGGCACACTCCGACAACATCTTCGATTCCATAATGATGTAAATACATAAATATAATCCCTCAGATATCTGAGGGATTATATTTATGTATGGTGAAAATCTTCTTCATCTTCCCCATCATCACTGTGATGTTTTTTTTGTTCTTTTATGAATTTCTTTTTCCAGTCTTCCACCCAGATTTTATCTCCTTCACTTCGGAGATCAACCGTACCAGTGTCATGGGAAACTACCGTAAGTTTATCAATATATTCTTCAGTTAAATCATCTTTTCCTCTTCGGTGCATATGTTTTTTGACTACTTCTGAAAGCGTTTCCATCAATATTTCAAATGAGAGAGCATCATCCTTTGATCAATGACTTGATTTTTCCGCATGATGACCTCCTCATTTTTGAATTCATTGAATAAAATGAACAATTTCTTTTGATTTATAAGCGGCATGAAGTATGAATTGTCCTCCACTGGCTAGACGAATATTGACATCTGATACTCATAAGATTGCATCGAAAAATGTCCGTGTTCTGAGTTCTATTCCTTCTATTTTTTCATACTCTACATATACCACATTTTCACTAAAAAGTCCCCAATCGATATCGATCAATCCTACATCGGTTGCTATCCATACATCATTATACCAATCAAAGAGTTTATAGATGATAATGCCGTATATGAGAAATAAATATCCCCATATGTATTGAAGCTGGAGCATCTGTAACTCAAAAGAATTTGAATAATAGAGAAAAGTGGGAATGGTGAGTCCAAAGAAAAGCCAAACAATAATATCTTCTATTATAAGAATATAGTGTTTATGAAAAACATTGATGAGTTTCTCATTATCTCGAATATATCGAGCAAAGAAATGCTGTTCAAAAGTATTCATGACAAGACGTGATATAGTGTGAGTATATATTTTTTTTCTGACTATACAAGTTGCTTCCTCTTGAATTCTTTATTTATAATTATAGCATTGATATTTTTTATCCTTTTGCATCTTGCCAATTATCTCCATGATGGATATCGACAAGAATTGGAACATCTCCTGTGAGTACTCATTGCATACAATTTCGAATTATCGTTTCTACCGTGGTTTTTTCTTCTTTTGGTACATCAAAAACTAATTCATCATGTACTTGGAGGATCATCTTTGAGAGGAGCTTTTTCTCTTTAAACTGTTTTTCTATAGCAATCATAGCGTATTTCAAAACATCCGCAGCGGTTCATTGAATTGGCATATTCATAGCCTCTCTCTCGGCTCATTGTCTAATAAGCTTATTAGCATCATTAATTCCAGGGATATATCTTCTTCTTTGAAAGAGGGTTTCTACATATCCATTGGAATGGGCTCATTCTAGGATGTTGTCATAGTATGAACGAACTCAAGGATACGTTTTATAAAATGTGTCTATATATGCATTTGCTTCTGTTGGGCTTCTTCCAATGGTTTTTGATAATCAAAAACCGGTAATTCCATAGATAACTCAGAAGTTGACACTTTTTGCAACTCTTCGCATTTCACTTGTAATGGTAGATTCTCCAAAAATAAATCGAGCAGTTCTTGTATGAATATCTTCTCATTGTATGAAAGCATCTACAAGATTTATATCTTTTGAAAGATGAGCAAGAATTCGAAGTTCTATCTGGGAATAATCGGCTACTATGAAAATATTACCTGGAGAAGGAAGGAAACATGATTTTATTCTTTCTCCGTATCATTGTCCTGTGGGGATATTTTGAAGATTTGGATTATCGCTTGATACTCGTCCTGTGCTCGTTCCAGTTTGTTGATAGTTGGTATGTATCTTTCCTGTACTCGGATGAATCGATTTTAGAAGTCATTCTATGTATGTAGATTTCAACTTGGAAAGAGATCGATATTCTAGTATAATTCGGGCAATATCGTATTTTTCTGCAATATATTCTAGTACCTCATTATCAACAGAATATCCTGTTTTATTTTTCTTGGCATGAGGAATGTTCAGTTTTTCAAAAAGAATATATTGTATTTGCTTTGGAGAATTTATATTGAATCGTTCCCCTACGAGCTCAAAGATTTCTCATTCATGCTGTGTTATCTTTTCGCTGAGTTCGTTTCAGATTTCAACAAGCTTTGACTTATTGATGTGGACTCATTCCAGCTCCATCATTGCAAGGATAGGAAGAATGTTCATTTCAAGTTTCATAATTGGATGATTTTCTTCATATGGGAATCATCCGTGTTCTTCGAGAAGTTGAATTTTTTGTATTTCATCTTGATTCCAGATATATCAAAGCTCCTTTTCAATGTATTCACCAAAATCTCATTTTATTCTTGATCCGTTGAGGTTTCGGGCTATCTTTAGATCGTAAAAAGTTGTCATATAAAAATTATTATTTTTAGGATATTCCTCCTCAATTAATCGTTATCTTCCTGATGATAAAGAATATAGGTATCAATTTAAATTATATTGAAATTCAAATTCTTTCAAATAATAATAAAAGTATAATCCCTTGATTGAGATAGTCTGGATTTTTTATTGTTTTTATGAAATTACAAATTATACTATCCATACTATATAGAGTTAAACACATTTCTTTATTGGACTTTTTATGAAAAAAACGAATGTATCCTTTTTAGTGATTTTTGGGCTTTTTATTATAATAATATGTATTTTTTATAATAAAATTGGAAATTTTTTGAATAGTTTTCAATTAATTTCAAGTCAGGTAAAAAATATTAGCTATGTACCAGATACGATTACAAAATATATAAATTGTACTAAGCAATATGAAGTAAAGGGTGTGCCTAATAAAGACAAGTTTTTCAATAAAATGGATTGTAATCCACAACTTGATCAGATTCATTTTTGGGAGAGTCAGAAGTATTTCAAAAATTTTGATTCTATTCCTGTTAAGATAGCAATAATTGATGGGTATTTTAATACGAATCATCCTGATATAAAGGCTTCTGTATATAAGACATATTCCTTGAATGATCCGAATTGTTATCCGTATGATTCTAAAAAAACCGAGTGTTCGAATGTTTTACCTCCAGCCAATGTACAAGTTAAGAGTGATAATATCAATGCTCTCAATCACGGTACGATAATCAGTGGAGTCATTGCTGGTCGTGGGGCTGTTGGCCAGGGGGTGACAGGGATTAATCCAAGTGCTCAATTAATACTTATATCACAAGGTAACAAAACTGGAAATAATGATGAATGATATATAAAGACACTTCAAGTGGCTATTGATATGAAACCAGATATTATCTCTATTAGTTGGCCACTTGGAAAAGCACCGGGAGATTCTGCTTCTATGGAACTTAAAAAACGTTTTGAAGAATTACTTAAACAAGCTATAAACAAGTGAATATTAGTAATATTTGCAGCTGGTAATTATGCACTTGATGTTGATATTAAGGAGATTTATCCTACTCGTTTTTCTACAATTGATTGAGTAATTTCTGTTGGTGCTCATGATTATGGCTTAATTGCGCCATATTCTAATTATAGTAGTAAGTATATAGGTATTTCAGCTCCTTGAATCGTGATAAGTAGTGCTGGAAGAACGCCAAATAATCTTCCCTATATACTTTCTGCTGGAACGTCATTTGCCTGACCATTGGTTGCTGGAGCCGCATCACGAATTATTCAAATTTTAAAATCAAAGAATCTTATATATACACCAGCGGATATCGAAAATATATTATATAATTCATCCGATATAAGCACGAATCCCAATGAAAAACCTCTACTTAGTCGCTTTCTTAATTTGAATACTATAGCCCATACTGTAGATAATATTGAACAAAACAATTTTCCTATATGAGCACATGTACCATACTGAGTAACTTCTCCTGTGTTAGATTCTTCTGAACTTTTCAGACAAAAAATATCTAGTCAAGTTTTACCTTTTATTGATGAATCTGGTAATGATAAGGATAAAGTGCCAGGAATGGTGGTCGGTATAATTACCAAGGATTTTACTGGAACTTTTGGATTTGGCACTAAAAATATTGAAACAAAACAACAACCTGATGGGGATACGCCATATAGTATTGGTTCAATTACAAAGATTTTTACAAGTTTTATTCTTGCTGATGAAGTTGTTCGTTGAAATCTTCGTTTGAATGAATCGACTGAGACCTTGATTCGATGAAACTTAAAAGAAATACTGCCATGAGTTCTTACTTTTAAAAATCTTGTTACGCATACATCAGGCCTAAAAAGTATGCCAGAAAATCTCACTACCAATCGTGAGAATTGATTGGATTGATATATTTGGTGGTCACCAGCAAGGAATTATAGTCGTTTAGACTTGATGAATTGTTTACTTAACGGAAAATGTATTCCTCAACCAAATAAAATTTGATTCTATTCTTATTCCAATCTATGAATTGCCATCTTGGGAATGACTCTTCAAGATACATTAGGATTTTCATCTTTCGATGAGATGATACAATCAAGGATTACTATTCCCTTAAATATGTGAGATACAGGAGTAGGTACTCCTGATTTTCTTATGAAAATAAATTCTTGATCCATGAATGGTTATGGCATGAATAATGGTATTCTTGTATCAACACCATATACAGATATGGGCGATATGTCTCCTGCAGGCTGAATTATTTCAACAGCGAATGATTTATTAAAATTTTTATCAGTACTTATATGATTAAATCAGGAATGATTTAATAAAACCGTACAACTCATGATGGAACCTCTTGTAAAAATTGATGATACAAAGATGGTTGGCTATGCACTTACTATTGAATGAGCAAACACAAATTCCCCTATATATCTCAAGACTGGTGCGACCCCAGGATTTTCATCTTTTATTATCTGGAAAAATAATCCTCAGATATGAATTATTATTCTTGCCAATCGAGCAGGTTTTGATAATACTATTTTACCAAAAATTGCAAGATCACTCATGAGTGATCTCTAAAAAATTATTTTTTATGAGATAGAATGATTCCATAGAATCATGGAACATAACAGAGTATAAAGATAATGATGCCAATAATAGCTCGCGAGAGCGGGCTTTGTCAGAAATAATCAGAAGTATATGTCCCCAATATATATGCAATCAATGAACAACTTACAATGAGTGAGCTAAATACTGTTATAATACGAATTTGGATATATTTTCGTGCAATAGAATAAGTAATTACAAGAAGAAGTATCTGAGTAATAACCGTAACATAGGCTGACCCAATAAAAGAATATATGGGTATGAAAAGTATATTTCCTAAGATATTTACTCCTGCAATACCAGAATTTATATACATCATTTTTCGTTGCTCATTTGCTGCTATAAGGATATAGGTAAAGAGTGATGAAAGAAAGTAAAAAAAGAAAATCCAAACAACCACCTGGAGGGCATCTTTACTCGTATATATTCAGAATGGATTTGTAAAATATTCTTTATTTGCAATCAAGTGAATTACCTCATCTGCATACGTAAAAAGATAGGTGGCTAATCCAAATCCAAATAATAGCAGTATCCGATATGCCTTTTCTGCAAGAATGTTTTTTTCATTTGAATTCTGCTTTATTGCTTCTGTCAAGAGCGGTAACATCGAGTTTAAAAAGAGAGTTCCATACATCATGCCTACCTCTACAATCTTCATAGGAAGTGAGTAGAGAGCGATAGAAGTATCTGCTATATTTTTTGGCTCAAGAATGGAAAGAAGAATAATATCTATTTTGAAAAATATAACATTGAGAAATAGTGCTATTCCATATGGGAGTGATATCCAAAGAATATGACGAATATAGTCCTTATCGAATCGAAATCGAATAGAATGTATCTTACTTGCATATATATAGGTAAGGAGAGTCATAATCATGTTTCCCATCAATCCAGCCAGCATAACAAGAGCAAATCCAAGTATCTTCCCTGATTCACTTTGCATCATGGTATCATGTGGTAAAAACCAATATGCTGTTCAGGCAATAAGCCCGAAGGTTGTTATTTTTCCTATAGTGGTTGATATGAGACTAAATTCAGTTTGTAAGTAAGCCTGTAATAGACTCATAATAGAGCTATTAATCAATCCGAAGAGTGTAAACCATGATACGATAAATATTCCAATTAGTGCAGAAAGAGAACTATAACCAGGTAATACGAGTGCTATAATCAAAGATAATAGTATAATTCCTCCTCCAAAAATGGTTCGAAGGGTAAGTACATTTCCGATTATCGTATCCACCATCTTTTTGTCATTTTTATGGTGCGATATTTCTCGAACGGTTATGGTGTAGAGTCAGAGATCAGCAATGACAGCAAAAATAGAAAGATAATTATATATTTTTGAATAGAGTCCATAACCAGAAATATCGAGATAATTCGTAAGAATCTTGATGAGACCGATAGATATAATCGCTGTAATAACCTTTCCTCCGATTTGAGCTATTGTATTGGTATAAACTTTCTTAGTAGACATAGTGTGAATCAATATTTTCATTCGAAGTATATGAAAAACCTATGAAAATACGAAATATTTTGAGAAACCATCTATTTTTGGTACACTTATAGTATTATGTTTTCTAATATGAATAATCAACAGGCACAAATTAATGGTATGATCTCGTATTTCTTTCTCGGATGGATTATGCTTCTTTCTTCATCGAATGAGCATTTTCAGGATTCTTTTGTTAGAAATCATGCTAAAAAGGCAACTATCATCCAGTGAGTTCATTTATGAATCATTGGAATTTATATGTTTTTTATTAAGCCGCTGCTTTTAACCTCAGTAACACTATTTGGATATACTACGTCTTTAAATATTATTCCATTTCTCAATGTCTCTACCCATGATATTGTAATGTGGGGACTTTTCTGAAGTCTTATATTTCAAATAACTATTGGTTCATATAGAGCGTACCAATGAAAGGAGGTTGAGTGAGATGTATGACTCAAAAATAGTTGGTTCATGAATCTATGAATTACCATGAAACAGATTGATACAACAAGTCAAGTGTCTTCTATTATTGATGAACGAGAAAAAGGGCTTATCATTTCATCATATCTTCCATTTATTGGTCTCTTTACTGCAGCAAATTATCCTTCCATTCATACAAAAACAGGTGCAAAACTTTGAAGCATTGTACTCATACTTTTTCTACTTACTCAACTTCTCTTCTGAATTGGAAATATTTTTTCCATGATAATTCTTATTTCCTACATTGCCTGAGTTGTATTTATTGGTATTTCCCTTTTTCTTTTAGAAAGCGTACTTGAGTTTCCAATAATTCAAAAGATTCCATCTTCTCTTGAGGCGGATGATATGTTTCGAGCATTTATGGTATATATTTCCGATTTTATTCGTATTATTTTTTGACGAGAAAAAAAGTTATTATTCCAAACATATCTGGAAAATGAAAAAAAACGCCGTGAAGAAATAACATGAAAAATACAATCTGATGCTCTTTTTCTTCCAGTCTGGCTCATATATGTACCTATTATAAATCTTCTGTTTCTTCCAACATTTTTTCAGAGAAAACATACACCTTGGTTTTTTTCAATTGGACAAGGTATAACTATTACTCTGCTCCATATTTTCTTTGGATGGTATTTTGGTGTTGGAAATCCTTTTCAAACATTGCTCCTTTTTCCAGTATTTTTAGGTCTTATTGCTATCAAAGATCATAATCAAACCCCTCTCCCAATTGTATACTCATGCGTACTCTTTTTCCATACAATTACTTTTTGAATCTTTCATACAAAAGGAATTTTAGTAGAGTATAATGCTACAAAGAATAATGAAAAATATACGTATGAAATTCATTCTGAAGAGAAAATGACTGAAATAAAAAGAGATGAGAATAATGATTCTGTTTCAACTCTATGAATACAATCAGATACAGGGGATGTAATACCTTGAATTCAAGAATTACCAGTGATATCATCTCTCGTCTGAGAAGAAAATGAGAATCCCCATCAACCTGAAAGTACTCCATCAGACCAGGATACTCCCATAGCATCAAAAGGCTCATCTTTTCTTCAATGAAATAATATTCATACCATCCCTCTTGATAAGTAATTTCAATACATAATAAAATATCCTCCGATTGCTCGGAGGATATTTTTCGAAGAGTTTCCCTCTTGACCGTTATAAAACATATTTATATCCCTGTGTGCATTAGTGAGATAATTGGGCATGCCAAGTATCCTATGGTAGGAGTATTATCGGTACGATGACAGAGAATATCAGCCTACGAACAGAGCAGTATAATTTGTAGAGAAAAATACCGAATAGATGCACGTGAGAAGAGAGAGGCTTCTTACAAAAATAAGTATAGAGTATTTTGTAAGAATACAAGCTTTATATCTCTTGACGAACTCATAAGTGTAACCAATTACCAGAGGTCTTCCCTTCTTCTTCTAATAAAAAATCATAGAAATATAATGTTTTCTTCATAGAAAAAACACATCCTTGGAACAATGAATTTCTTATATGAATACTTTTTTTGTTCATAGAGGCCATCTTTTTTAGTTTGCCTATATAATTTTTTTCCCTATAATTCGAAAACTTTTAAGACTTTTTTGGTATGGCTTTTTCTTTTTCTGCTATTAATCTCGGTTGTTCAAAAAATTTAGTTGACCTTGAGTTTGCAATTGGTGAGATTCTGAAATATTCTGATCGAACACCGATAGAATATTATGACAATCCCGAAGATGAGGATGTGGAGTATGTTATTGTAAATACGTGCTGATTTCTTTCTTCTGCACGCGAAGAATCAGAAGAAACACTACGATATTATGATTCACTTGGAAAGAAACTGCTTCTTATGGGATGTTATGTGAGTGTAAAGGATGATGTTTTTTTAGCTTCATTGAAACACCTTCATTCGGTTGTTCCATTTGTGAGTTATTCTATTATTGAGGAACTTTTATTTTGAAAAAAATCAAAACTCGATATGAGTGCACTGGTACGTGCAAAAGTTGCGGCAAAACAAGCAAAAGAAAAGAAACTTTCTGATTATCTCTGAAGTATTGGATGAAATCAGCGTGGAAAGCAGGCTTTTGTTTGGAAATGAGATGAAGTGCGTGCTTATATTCATGCTCCGTTTGGATATGAGTATTTAAAAATTGCTGAAGGCTGTGATAATAGTTGCACATTTTGTATTATTCCACAGATTCGTGGGAAACAAACTTCTCGAAAAATAGAGGATATTCTCAAGGAGGTTCAAAGTATGTTAGATAATGGTATTCGAGAAATTCAGATTATTTCACAGGATACAACTCGGTATGGTACTGATCTATATGGAGAAGCTCGCTTATTTGATCTTCTTGAAAAAATTGATGCCATTTCTGGAGATTTTAAAATACGTCTCTACTATCTCTATCCAGATATCCTTACTCTTGATCATCTTACTCGTTTAAAAAAACTCAAAAAACTCCTTCCATATTTTGATATTCCTTTCCAGCACTCAAGTGAACATATATTGAAACGAATGGGAAGACACTATGATAGGAATCACATTAACTCATTTCTTGACTATATACGAAAAGAATTCCCAAATTCTTTTATTCGTACGAGTTTTATTATTGGCTTTCCAGGTGAAACTGATGAAGATTTTGAAGATCTTTATAATTTTATTCAGGAGTATCAGTTTGAGTCAGTTGGTATTTTTCAATACCATGATGAATCCTTGGCTGCAAGTTCCAAACTTGATTATAAGATTGATGATAGTATTGCAAAAGATCGTATTCATCGTATCTCAGAGTTACTCAATACCATCTATGCTTCTTACTCTGAAAAAGCAAAATTATCATTACAGGTTGGATTTGTTATGAATATAGAGAAAAATACTATAACAATTCGTCGTGAAATACAGGCACCGGAAGTAGATGAGTATGATATAGTAGATAGAAAAAATATTTCTCATTGAGAGAATATAGAGATTGGTGCAAAAATTACTTATTCTCTATAATAGCATGTACATGACTATACGAATTCTTGCTACTGGATGAACTATTGATTGTTCTCGAATACGTGATGATGGGGTATATGAGTTTTCCGAGACTCACATACCTACGATGCTTCTGCAATCAAGAATTACTACAAAAAGCGTACTTAACGTGCTCTTTCTAAAAGATTCAGCTTTACTCAATGACTTAGATAGATGTATTATTGAATCTACTTGTCACCAAGTATCAGAAGATAAAATTATTATTACTCATGGAACCGATACGATGCAACTTACCGCAGAACGATTGATTTCTACTATTCGAAATAAAACAATAGTCCTTGTCTGATCGATGATTCCATACAATAGACCTGGGTCCGATGCGCTTTTTAATCTCTGAAGCGCCTTTACTGCAGTGCAGATTCTTCCTGCATGAGTTTATGTTACCATGAATGGGAAGGTATTTCCTGGCGATGCAGTTGTAAAAGATCATTCTCTTGGAATTTTTTGTGAAAAGTAAAATATGAATATTCTTATCACAGGAACATCTTCTGGTATTGGTGAAGCACTTGCTCTTCATTTTTCTGATAATAGCGAGCATTGTGTAGTTTGAATAGATCGAATATCTCGAAATGCCTGATGGGAATTATTGACCGCTGATTTGTCAGATACAGATTCTATTCAATCAGTATTTCCTATGAATCGTGTGTATGATTTAGTTATTTTAAATGCGTGAGTTTGATATTTTTGAGGATTAGAAGAAGTCTCCATTCAAGAGAATAGAACTATGATTTCAGTCAACCTTCTTGCACATATAACATTATTGTCACTCCTCTCTACTCATGGAAATCTTACAAAGAATGCAATGGTTATAGCCATTGGTTCACAAGCAGGAAAACATTTATATTCATGATGAGCTGCATATCAGGCAACAAAATGGTGATTACGATGATTTATTGGATCGATTCGAAAAGAATGGAAAGAAAAAAGTATTTTTTTGCTTCATCCAAATATTGTAGATACTAATTTTTTCCGACATACAAAAACTGGAACTCTTCCTCCTCATCTTCCAAAAACCGAAAAAAATGATATCATTCAGTGTGTGGATGATATCATACTATGAAAAATAAAACAGTGGGAAATTGATTGTTAACTCTTGTTTCTATAGAGATTATATCTGGAAAGTATCGCTTGTTTTTTTTCTGTATTCAAATTTTTCTCTATACGAATTGTCTGTGTTAGCCAAGTCTTAAAATCATTTCATAAAATAATAAGTATATTTGGGAGTATAGAATCAATAGGTGAATGATCTTTCTCAAGCTCCATACGGAGATATCCATAGAAATCATCTTGAAGCCCTACAAATTCTCATCATCGTGGAACTTTTCTTTGGGTAAGTTCTCGAACTTTATGTGTAGTTGATATGAGTAAGCTTGAATCATGTTCAAATCGAAAACGCTTCCATGCAAAATATCCAATCATCTCGATAAAATGAATATGGTCGGGATAATTTCTATAAATTGAGTTGATATTTGCGAGTATTTGTTCTTTGTCACTTTCATTTTCTGTTTCGAAATAAGAACGGAGATACCCATTAAACTCGCGTTCATAATGAGGGAGAAATTCTTTCTTGAGTGCCTGTAACATTCTATCTGCCTGTTTCGAAGGTTTCATTTCTCTACATTCTAGCGTTTCTGGTATATCTGAGAAAGTATAGAGTATATTTTTGCAGCTATCCATTTTTTTACAATGTTATATAATATATATTATAAATTATAAATATAAAATTAAATATAAATTAAATTTATAAATATATTAATGTCAATATATATTAAAAATTTCAAGAAGGAGAACCTGAAGATTTTAAGATTCATTCTCTTTTTTTATAATCTGGAAGAATAGATTCGACCATTTTCCAAAAATGTACTCAGTGATTTTTTATTTTTGTATGTACCAGTTCATGAATAATAACATACTCAATGGCTTCTTTTGACTGTTTTATAAGGCGATATGAATAATTAATGGCATTCAAGGCACTGCAAGATCCCCATCGTGTTTTTGCGGATGTAACCTTTATATTCTTATATCGGAAATTATAGAGGGTTGCAAGTCGATATGTTTCTTGGGAAAGATACTCTTTAGCGCGCATTTTATACCAGTATGTTATTTTTTCATCTTGAAATTCCTTATATTTATATGGAAGGGTGAAAGTTCATGTCGATTCTTGAATTCCCATTTTCTCGCATGTACTTGAGAAATTGATGGTATATTTCTTTCCAAAATAATGCATAACATTCGGTTCATCTTCGTATTTATTTTGACTCAGAACCTTCTCCTGCATTTTCTGTATCCATTGAGATTTGAGTTCAATAAATTGCTCTATCTTTTCTTGAGAAAGCTTGAGTGGTGCTCGTGCAATGAGGAATCATTCTTTTGATATTTGTAGACTGAGCGTTCTTCTATTGGTACGTATGAGAGTGTATATTTGCATGCCTCTATTGTATAATAAGTCTCTTAAAATAAAAATAAAACCAATAATTTCTTATTGGTTTTTCTTATCTTTCTTGAAAGGCCATCGTTTATCGATATATATCATTTTCCACCAATATTGCCCCAGAAAATATCAAATAATACTCCAGAATATTCAGTTAGTGTACATAGCATTTCGTGAAAGTGATATATTCGTAAATTCTAGTACATCTACAAGATGATACCGTACAAGGAGTATATTTATACTAAAATAGAGGAGAAATCAAAGAAGTTCCATGAGTATAATTACTCCAAGCACATAAATACTATGTTTCATAAAATCAATGTAATATATAGTAATACTCTACCATATGATGGATGAAAATACAAGTATTCTCTTGTGTATTGTGATTTTATTTGCTATACTGTTCATATAAAATTCAATTATGACCCTTCTTTCTCGTGAAGAACTCTGACTTCCATCCAATATTCCAGAATGACTCGTCTTTGCTCTTCAACAAGCATCCAATAGAAAAATTGACTCAGCTATTGATGAGAGGCAATGATTGATTCGTGAAAAAATACGAGTAGCTCCTGGAAATTCTGTACGAACACTCTTGAAAAATCTTGGTTATAAGAATAGAAATGGTATCTATCCTGATTTTCAGTGAAAAAATATACTTGATATTGGTTGATGATTTGGCTGACTTGCTTCTGTTTTGGAGCATTCCGTTTCGAAGCTTACTGTCGTTGATCCAGTATTTCGAGAGGCTGATTATGAATTTCTCTATCAGGAAGATGTAGGGAGACTTGAACGCTTATCAAATCATAGGAATTTTCCAGATGATGCTACTGTTTCATCTGAACTTCGAGCTATTCGTGAGAAAAATACGGCTGAATCTAAACAAGTTTTACAAGAATTACTGTGGTGGAAAGAATATGACCCAATATGAACGCATGAACATATTATTCGAAATCCTTCTTACGGAGAAAATCTTGAGTGAATTCCAGAAAAATCTGCAGATGCTATTTTTGTAAACTATGTTCTTTCAAAAAAAACTGTAAACCCAATTGCATTTTTACATGAAATCATTCGCGTTCTTAAGCCGGGTTGATATGTTGTTGTGAGTGATAATGATATGACAAATGAAATTCGCTCGCTCGTATATCATATGTTTCATATAGACAGCAATGATGTTTTTCTTGATACTGAAAAATGATTGATCGCAAAGATGTATAGAAGATAATTCATATTTACTTCTATTTCTTTGTCTTGTTTTCATCACTTAATTGGATGATAGGGTATTTGAAGAATGTTTTTTTGTAACTCTTTTTGTTAGATTCCGTCCTGCTAATCAAAGTGCACTAAGAATTCATAGCCAGTAGACAAAGTTCCAATTCGATACATCGATTACTCGATCAATACCACTTGCCGTATACTGTATACTCGCTTCAGCAAATCTTTTTTCTCAAATAATTTGCTCCAACGAAGGAGTACTTACTCACTCGGTATTGTATTTTGCAATACGATCCATAACAATATTTTTTCAATTTCCATTCATCTTGAGTCATTCAGCATAAAGTTCGCCAAGTTCATTTGAAGTGAGAGGATTAATTTTACTTGATAGAATAATTCTCTCCTGGCCATTTACTTTTGCTCATGTTTGCTCAAGAGCTCAGATTATTCCATTTTTTATAGCATTTGCTCGTTCCATTGCTATTTGCGTATTTCAAACTGCATTATTTTCAATTAAAGACTTATCTCATCATTCTATTCTCCCCTCTGCTGATGCATTTCAAATAACTGATCACTTGATAATAGTAATTACTGGTGTCGTTTTTGAAATAAAGTAGGGTTTAACATTTGCTCAAATCTGAGGAGCTTTATTTATTGTTTTTGCAAAATCGGTAACTTGTTTCTTTCATTGCTCAACAGTACTTGAGAGTACTTTTCATGCTGTTGGATTGGCAAGACTTACGGAACGATCATATTTAATTTTTGCTGTTGTTTTTGCTTCAGATTGAATAGTGGTACTACAATCAAAGACGATTGGATGAAGTAATCATCTTGCATGAAATATTTGAGAATTTGGATTCTTAGGATCATTTGATAAAATATTTAAATAATGATTACATACTTGTTCCCCTAATTTCTCTACTCATGTATGTTCTTTAGTATTATTTTCGCAACCTACTAAAATTCCAGTAGAAATTGCAAGAGCTACTACCGATGTATTTATTGATTTAGACATAGTGTTATAATTTATAGTAACATATATAGTATGTTAAATTTCCAATTGTCAAGTATATTATAAATATGTTTAATAAAGAATCTAGGTTATTGAATACACGGGATGTGAACTACAAATATTCCCATCCTATCTTCTTCACTCCATACGGACTCAGATATTGTTTTCAAATCTGAGAACGAGTTTTGGAGAAATAATCTCTTTTGCTGCGAGATCTTCTAGGATCGATTCTTCCGTAGATAAAAGGGATTTTTCAGTAAGAGAGGCGCTCAATTTTCTTAGGAAGTCTTTATGAGTACGAAATAAGAGACGACGTTCTTTTTCTGCTTGGGTTCGAAACCCTTCATACAGTGCTATTACTTCATTGAATTCTTCTCTTTGACCGATAAAATCAATTTTTCCAAGATCCGTTAATCCTGCAAGTGATTTTTCGATAATAATATGGATTGTACGGATTTCTAGGTATTGTTTTTTGATAGGATCTATTTTCGGTTCCAATCGGTCAATAATATACTCAGTTATGCGCTCAAAAATATCAGCCTTTACTTCGCCTGTTTTTACCGTTAATATCTGACTTTCTCAGCGTTCAACACGTCGAATTTGAAGGACGACTCGTTTCATAATTTTCTTAAAAACAATTTCTGGAATCTCATTGGATTTATACATATTTCGGAGCCAATATTTTTCAATTCAAAGTGCATGAAGGGTTGCAACCCGCCGTACGAGTGTTCAAAAATTTTCACCATGTTTTTTCATGAGTTCCTCAGCATCTTCTCTTGCCTTTTTCAGTGTCTTTTGGTATTTCGCTGTGAGTGAATTCGCTTCGTCTGCATCAATATAGCCACCTTCACGAATCTTTTGTATTTTTGTGAGTGCTTCTGAGGCCATAAGAATTCTTCATTCAATATACTCAAACTCCTCAATATCATGGAGTTTATCAATCTTAAAATGGCGAACCAACGGAGCTATCGTGATGGTCTTTACGAAAATACTAAAAACAACCGTACCTAGTGTTAGCGACAGTAAAAAGTCTCGAATAGGAACTCATCGAAGGTGCCATTCTGGAAGGATAATGTCAGGTGGTATCAAGAGAACCATCATAACAGCGAGTCCTCATCTGAGGGCTCACCAAGAAAGAACATGTTGCCATGAGCGTGGAACTTGTTCTTCTTTTTTAAGAAAATTGAGAAATCAGAATACTGAGTAAACAGAAACAGCGCGCGCAAGAATAACAACTGGAATGGTGATCAGAATTGGAAGTATGAGAGGCTTCCAATTCACATTGAGATTGATAAGCATCATTCCCACGAGAATAAATACAAGACTATTGGTAACAAAAGCGAAAAATCCCCAATACCGTTCCATAACTTCTTCTACTTTTGGACTAATTTTGTATCGTCCATAATTTCACAGTACCATTGCTGCTGCAACGGTTGCTATAATTCAAGAGACTGGAAGTATGGTATGATTTATGAGTTCAGCAATAAGGAAAGTTGCATGCGCAAGGGCAAGGGAAAGTGTGATCTCAAGATAGCTATCATTTCTAATTTTTTGGATAACTTTGGAGAAAATAATTCAAATACTTGCTCAAATGATAATTCCAAAAATAATCATACTCAACAGAGAAAGAAGCCCCTTTATAATTGGAAACCATTCTGCATTCACGGTATATGTAAACGAATTGATTATATGCTCATACAAATTAATATGAATGGTTGGAACTCATCCAGTTGCTCGTGATTCTATAACGGAAAGGACAACAAGAAAAAGAGCTATGGCCGTTCCATCATTGAAGAGGCTTTCTCATTCAAAGATGAGATTTAAACGTCTGGGGACTCAGAGTTCTTTAAAAATACTGAGTGCAGCTGCTGTATCTGTAGAGGAAATTAAGGTACCAAATAAGAGAGTAACAATAAAAGGAATATCAAAACCAAGCCATCAAAGTATATATTGGAGTATAAAAGCAATAAAAAAGGCCGATATAATAAGTGATACGACGGCTAATGCGCTGATAGATCGAATATTTCTGAGTAATTCTTTATATCGTATAGTATATGCAGACTCAAATAGGAGAATCGGTAAAAATACATAGAAGAGAATATCGGGAGTGAGCTCAAAATCATCTATAAATGGAATGATTCCATTTTTTGCTGCAAAGGCAATAAGCATTCCTGCAGCTACAAGTGCAGCAGTGGATGGGATTTTCCAATATTTTGCTAGGTAACTTACTCCCGCTGCTACCATAAGCAAGAGTATAAAAGAGGCTGTGGAAAGAAAAAAAATCGACATGAAAATAGGAATCATCAAATAATACAATGCTTTTATACTGAGTTTTCTCTGATTTATAAGGGTTTTTTATAAAAATGAATTGACTATTCCCTGAATCTATGGTCTTTACAAAAATCACTCTCATTGCTGAGAGTGATTTTTTTGTTTCAAATGGTGGCGAGGGGCAGAATTGAACTGCCGACACACGGCTTTTCAGGCCGCTGCTCTACCACTGAGCTACCCCGCCGGGGTTTTTGAGCCTGAGCATTATATAGAAAAAGAGGATAATGCAAAAGATTTTTTTTATTTCCTCTTGTACT
>ERZ1034363.977-NODE-977-length-17415-cov-14.519956_pt1 | contig 17415 bp, 13 predicted proteins | sample MGYA00520616_ERZ1034363 | MGnify/ENA primary metagenome ERZ1034363 (study PRJEB33736, sample SAMEA104284506) | Azolla filiculoides | biome: Urban; feature: Water surface; material: Ditch water | place: Netherlands | collected 2015-10-28 | depth 0-0.1 m ...
CCAAGCATGGCCGTCAACTCTCTCTCAGTTGCGCCTTGGGATGCTGCTTTTGAGATTGCATCCATATCGCTGTGCATACTGAATCCAAGGGTTTTGAAGTCGAGAGGCAGTTTTGCTAAAAAATTGGGGTCGAGATCTATAGCAGACCCCATACCTGCTAATTTTGCCGCTTGGACTACTTGTTGCCGATCTCCACGTGACAAGCCATCGATGATTTGCTGAGTGGATGAAAGCATCGTACGCATCTCATCAAGAACAAGATCACGATCTTGCTCTGATAGAACAATAGCCATGCGATTTCCGACAACCTGCTTTGAAGCACCGCCACTCATAACGTATGCACCAGCTCCGACAATTGTGACCACCCAGAGAATTAATGCAATTTTTCCAATATGCCTGCCCATGTTGAACCCCTGCTTAGTTGTTAAGGTGCCATTACTCTATGTTTGTATATATTGTTAGCAGTATAGAGCCTAGTCACCTTTCAGCGAATACCAATTACGGGGTATTTGCTATTCAATAAAGATGAAGCAGGATTCCATGATTCCAATAAATCATAATGGCCATGACAACCTCAGCCTCAACTTCCAAAGAGAGTATTCTGAAGCTTCTTGAGACGATCATAGATCCTGAGACTGGCATCAATATCGTTGATATGGGGTTAATCTACGAGGTGACTCCGTCTAACGAAGAAGTCTTCATTAAGATGGGCATGACGTCGGCAGCCTGCCCAATGGGTGACCTGATTATTGAGGACATGAATCGTGCATTAAGCACGATCTATGTGACGCCTAACAAAATCGATATAGAAGTGACCTTTAATCCGCCCTGGGAACCTTCCATGATGTCCGAAGCTGCCAGGAAAGAATTTGGCTGGTAGTTGTATGCACTCAATAAGCCGCTACCGAATTCCCTTTGTCGTACCTGCAATGCTGTGCCTGGCTGGCGGCGTTTTGACCGGACTTGTTCGAGCCGGCACTAATCTTCCCGAGCAACTGTCTTTCAATGCTGCCATACACAGCATTCTCGTCATTTCAGGTTTTTTTGGAACGGTCATTGGACTCGAGCGTGCAGTAGCTACGCAGCGCTTGTGGCCATATCTGGCACCGCTATTTAGCGGATTGGCAGGACTCGCATTGTTGCTAGCGTTGGATTTAACTGTTGTATCGCTTTTATTTACCTTAGGATCGCTTTGTTTTGTATTGGCAAGTATTCATGTCTACAAAAAGCATCCAGCTACCCATGCAATGGTTCTACTGTTAGCAGCAGCGCTCTGGCTCATAGGTAATAGCCTCTGGTTGCTTCAAGGGACATTCTGGACAAGTATTCCCTACGGGTTAAGTTTCCTTGTATTAACCATTGCCGGTGAGCGACTTGAGCTCACACGATTTCTACCGCCAAAACCATTCTCGAAGATTTTTTTCATTGCCATCGTATTTCTAATCATCGTTGGGACGATACTCTCGGGTTTTAACGGATTTATTCACAACACATGGCTAGGCATTGGCTATGCGGCACTCGCCATCTGGCTCTTACGATTTGATATTGCAAGAAGAACCATTCGCCAGTCAGGCGTCACCCGCTTTGTAGCAGTCTGTCTGCTAAGCGGTTATGCGTGGTTGTTGGTTGGTGGGCTCCTACTGACCGATTTAATCACCCTTGGTGTATTTCAAAGGGATGCTGGGATTCATTCCATCGCCCTTGGCTTCATTTTTACGATGGTGATAGGTCACGCACCGATCATATTTCCTGCCGTAATGCGGGTGCCTATTCCGTTTTCTATTATCTTCTACATCCCACTGTTGTTAATCGAATTAGGCGTTTCCCTGCGCCTCTGTGCGGCATTTTTATCAAGCACTACGCTTCGTGAGGCAGGCGCCGTTGTTAATGCCGTAGCGATTCTGGCATTTATTCTGTGTTTGCTTTGGCAGGTTCGCCTAGGCGTCCGCTCAATCAAAAATCCGCATGATTAATCAGCCTCACCGTCGGCACCCAGATTAAACGTACTTATCCGGGATTCGCGTTCACGCTTAGCGCGCAACCGATCATTTTTAGCCTCTGAGTTTGCAAAGACGTATTTACCCGCCAAGACACACCCTTTCATCCCAGGGTCGCAGGGCAGGCTATTTACTTTCGTACAAACACCTTTTATTTCGTGCGGACAACCCCAAGACCCCATACGAGACTACTCATATCTTGATGTAATTAGTAAGCGATGCACTTCTCGCAAACCGTACCCGTTACATCACGGCGCAGGTGGGCTTCCCGTAGCTTTACAAATTCAGGAGAATTCCATGCATCCATAAACGATACTTTATTCAGATCTCCCATCGTCCAGTTGGCTGTCGCATCAAAACAGCATGCAGACAACTTACCTTCGGCTGTAACGTGACCCTCGGTAAATGCCGACCAGCAAGGTAATGGTTCCCGAAGATTACCCAAGCGACCCTGGTTGCCGGCCGTTGGTTTATAGCCCAACTCTTCTTCACGTTGTGTAGCAAAGGCACCCATTGAGTAAAGTGGCAGCCAGTAGCTTTCATCGACCCAAGGCGTTACTTTTTCAGCGATCAGTGCTTCCATGAGCTTTTGCTGTTCACCATCATATCGAATAGATGATGCGTAGATGCCTGTTTTATAACCGCCGGCCTCTCGAATCCTCCAGGCTTCCTTGATGTTTTCATAGGCTCTGTGAAACAGTTTTTTAGAGACGCCCATAATCTCTTCAAACTGCTCTTCATTTGCTGCATTACACGACCATTTGAGCGAATCCAGGCCCGCCTTCATACATTCTTCCACGGCTTCCGGGAAGGCCATGGAGCCATTTGAGGTGAGAAACACATAAGGCATACCGATTTCTTGCTTCAGGTATCGAATGCAATCTACTAATAGCTTAGGGGCCATAAAGGATTCCCCAAGGTAGAACACACCGATCTCTTCTACACCGGCATCTCTCATCTCCTTTGTAATTCGCTTAAAGAGACTCAGATCCATATCCCATTTGGGTTGAACCTCACGGTTCCGTAACGCACAGAATCCGCATCGGTAATTACACCGTGGTGATATTTCAATTTTCACACTTTTGGGTGCAGGCAACGTCGCGAATCGGTACGATTCAGGAATCTTTGTAATAGCGTCGATTCGATCAGTAATCATTTGTGCACCCTCATGAAGTATCGAGTGCATCGTCTCAATTCCCACTAAGGGTGTACATACCCAATAGGAGGTAAATCAGAACGCTATAGGCTTAATAAAGAAAGCCCTGTGGATTTTTCGTTACAGCAACTGAAAATATAAATATAGCCAACACACAACACAGGAGAAACGAAATTGCTTTGACAGGCTTGCTCTTGCTTCTCATAAGCAATACCCCGATAAGTATGTAAATAACGATTGTTAGCAGCTTGACGATTAACCAAGGTGTTACAAATGGGTTGATAGACAAGACATAGAGCAACAAACACCCTAATCCGAATAACACGGTATCGATTAGGTGCATCGCAACTTTGACAGGCCGTGTTAGCGCCTTGCACTGACAAATCGAAAATCCCGCTCTTAAAATAAATAGGGCAACACTTAACACTGCCAGAGCGGCATGAGTATGTTTAATAGCAAAGTAGCTCATGCAAGTAAGTCACGTTGTCTGAAATAAGAAAGGGAGTGAGCGAACCCACTCCCCACGTTTCAGCTTGAATCTAGCAGCTTATCGACGTTTCCTTACAACCTGATGCGGCCGGAAAAGGTAACCAAGCGAGCCAAATCCACTCCAGACATGCACCAAACGGGTGAAGGGAAACAGAACAAACAAACTCATACCGAAAAGAATATGAATCTTATACGCCCAAGATACATCTGCTAGATACTCAGCTGCACCAGGTTGGAGTGTCACGATCGCCTGAGCCCAATTTGCGAGAAGGATCATGACACTACCATCCATATGACCGGCCGAGAATGGGATCGTAATTAGGCCAAGCGCCAGCGTCACAAAAATCCAAAAGAGAATGAATATATCCATCCCTGTACAGGTTTTACGAATGCGAGGATCCGAAAGACGTCGCTGAAGCAGCAAGAGCACGCCAATCATCGCCATTGAACCCATAACACCACCGGCGACCATGGCTAACAATTGCTTGTTCTCTGTGGACAAACCAAGTGCGTGGTAAAGATCCTTCGGCGTAAGCAAACCCGCGAAATGACCGAAGAACAGCCCAATAATGCCAATATGGAAGAGATTGCTCCCCAGCCGTAATTGCCCACGGCGCAATAGTTGGGATGAATCAGCTTTCCAAGTGTACTGATCCCGATCATAGCGAATCAGGCTGCCCAACAAAAAGATCGACAGTGCTACATAGGGGTAGATATCGAACAAAATATTATTCAGATAGTTCATGGTTATGCTCCCAGAGTTTCGACAGACCCTTTGGCACTGTCAGCACGTGGAATGAATTGAACGACAGATTCTCCTGAGCCAGTACCGTAATCAGGCGTCGAACATCCGCCACCAAAGGTAACGGGCTCTTCTGCCCAGACCTTATCAAGCTTGTCGTAGTCTTCCTGCTCGGTACTGAAATCCATGGGGACAAATTCAACATCGATACACTTTTCACCAGCCATCTCGAGCAGAGCAGAGCAAAGCAGGTAATAGTGGCTACCACGCTTGGCAAGATTCTCACCAATGTTGCGTACTAGATGCGTTACCTCTGTCAGTAGGTGTTTTGCTTTACCAGCCTCAAGCTGCGAAAGGTACTCCAAGAATACCGGCAGGTAATCCGGCAATTCACCCGGTGGCAAATCAAATCCTGATTCACCGTACATCGTGAGCAAGTCGACCATGGCCTGCCCGCGATCGCGTGACTCTCCGTGAACATGCTCAAAAAGATAGAGCGACGTCCCACGACCGCGGTCAAACAAAGCAACATAGTTTTCTTCAAGCAGGTACAGATCACCCTGCCCCAGGTGCTGATATAGAGCTCCTAAACGATCATGTTTAATTGCTGTCTCGGCATCTGTGACTGCTTGCACCTCGGCCAGGTGTTCGAGGAGATCCTGATCCGGATAATGAAGAAGCAACGAAATCGCCTTTAAAGTTCTTGGTTGCATCATTTTTCCTCATGAATGGGAATAACGCGTTCACCGTTCTTGCGGCCAAACAGACTGGTTTCTGAATCGCCATCCGAACAACCATTACCAAACGAGAAACCGCAAGAACCTTTCATATCAAATGCGTTCTCTGCATACTCTTTATGAGTGGTCGGAATAACAAAACGATCTTCGTAGTTGGCAATCGCAAGATAGCGATACATATCTTCAACTTCAGTGACGCTCATACCAGCCTGCTCCAGAACTGCTTGGTTGTCGAACTTCGCAACGTGACGATCACGCATGAAACGACGCATTGCAAGCATTCGGTTCAAGGCTTCATGGACGGGTTTCTCTTCACCAGCTGTCAATAGATTTGCTAGATACTTAACCGGGATGCGTAGAGATTCGACATCTGGCAACATACCCTTCATCTGCATCTGGCCCTTTTCCAAGGCTGTGTTGATTGGTGACAAAGGCGGCACATACCAAACCATTGGCAAAGTTCGGTATTCAGGGTGCAGCGGGAAGGCGATTTTCCAATCAATTGCCATCTTATAGACCGGTGACTGTGCGGCTGAATCAATCCAAGCCTGTGGCACACCATCCCGTAGCGCAGCTGCACGAACTTCTGGGTCGTTCGGGTCCAGGAACATACTGAGTTGCTGATGGTAAAGATCCTGCTCATTCTCTACCGAAGCAGCTTCTTCAATACGGTCGGCATCGTAAAGCAACACGCCGAGATAGCGGATACGTCCGACGCAAGTTTCTGAACAGACAGTCGGTTGACCCGATTCCAGGCGCGGATAGCACATGATGCACTTCTCGGATTTACCACTCTTCCAGTTGTAGTAAATCTTCTTGTAAGGGCAAGCCGAGACACACATACGCCAGCCACGACATTTGTCCTGATCAATTAGAACAACGCCATCTTCTTCACGTTTGTAGATCGAACCAGCAGGACAAGCAGCCACGCAGGCAGGGTTCAGGCAGTGTTCACACAAACGTGGTAAATACATCATGAAGGTGTTTTCGAATTGTCCGTACATCTCTTTCTGGACATCTTCGAAGTTGTAATCCTTCGAACGTTTGCTGAACTCCGTGCCGAGAATTTCTTCCCAGTTCGGGCCGCCTTCGATCTTTTCCATACGCTGGCCGGTAATGAGCGAGCGTGGACGGGCAACGGGCGCAGCTTTCGAGAGCGGCGCATTCTGCAGGTGCTCGTAGTCGAAAGTGAACGGTTCGTAGTAATCATCGATCTGAGGCAAGTCCGGGTTCGCAAAGATCTTGGAAAGAATCTTCAGCTTCGAGCCCATCTTGAGCTGCAGCTTGCCGTTCGACTTGCGCTCCCAGCCACCATTCCACTGCTTCTGATCTTCCCAGTTATGCGGAAAACCAACACCGGGTTTGGTTTCAACGTTGTTGAACCAGGCATACTCGACGCCCTCACGTGTTGTCCAGACGTTTTTACAGGTTACAGAGCAAGTATGGCAACCGATGCACTTATCCAGATTGAGCACCATACCAATTTGTGCGCGAACTTTCATGATCAGGCCTCCATCGCCGGTTGAGCAGGACCATCCATCCAGTCCACCTTGTTCATCTTGCGGACAACCACGAATTCATCGCGATTAGAACCGACCGTACCGTAATAGTTGAAGCCGTAGCTCAGCTGGGCATAACCACCGATCATATGTGTCGGCTTGAGCACGGCACGCGTTACGGAGTTATGAATCCCACCACGTGTTTGTGTGATTTCCGAGCCTGGCACATTAACGATCTTTTCCTGAGCGTGATACATCATCATCATCCCTTCAGGAACGCGCTGGCTTACCACAGCACGTGCACAGAGCGCACCATTGCTATTGAAGGCCTCGACCCAATCGTTATCTTCAATTCCGACTTTCTGGGCATCTATTTCTGACAACCAGACAATCGGACCACCACGCGACAGCGTCAGCATGATCAGATTGTCAGTATAGGTACTATGAATACCCCACTTCTGGTGCGGCGTAATGAAGTTCAGCGCAATTTCCTTGTTGCCATTGGGCTTCTTGTTCATTACCTGTTGGTGGCTACGTAAATCCACTGGTGGTTTGTACGAACAGAAGCCTTCTCCGAATGCACGCATCCATTCGTGATCCTGGTAAAGCTGCTGGCGACCAGTGAGTGTGCGCCATGGAATAAGCTCATGAACATTGGTATAGCCTGCGTTGTAGCTCACATGTTCAGATTCGATTCCGCTCCAAGTAGGGCTGGAGATAATTTTTCGTGGCTGCGCCTGAATATCGCGGTAGCGAATTTTTTCATCTTCACGTGGCAATGCAAGGTGACTGTGGTCGATACCTGTAAATTCGGAGAGAGCTGCCCAGGCCTTCACAGCCACTTCGCCATTGGTTTCCGGTGCCAGTGTTAGAACTACTTCTGTAGCATCGATATCAGTATCAATATTTGGACGGCCATGAGCAACTCCTTCATTGCGCACCTTGTAGTTCAGCTCACCTAAGAGCTTGATCTCATGTTCTGTATTCCAATTGATACCCTTGCCGCCATTACCAAGCTTGTCGAGCAGTGGCCCTAGTGAAGTGAACTTTTCGTAGATTTCGCTGTAGTTACGCTCGACAACTACGAAATTCGGCATCGTCTTGCCAGGAATTGCTTCGCACTCGCCCTTCTTCCAGTCTTTTGTGTCGTATGGTTGGGCAATTTCACCGGCCGTATCATGGAGGATCGGCACGGCGACAACATCTTTCTCAATGCCTAGATACCCATCCGAAAGCTCGGAGAAACGCTTGGCGAAACCTTTATAGATTTCCCAATCACTACGTGCTTCCCAAGCCGGATCAACTGCCTTGGATAATGGGTGAATGAACGGGTGCATATCTGAGGTATTCAGATCGTTCTTCTCATACCAGGTAGCGGTCGGAAGCACGATGTCGGAATACAGACAGGTAGTCGACATGCGGAAATCCAGCGTCACAAGCAGATCCAGCTTGCCTTCTGGTGCTTCGTCGTGCCAGACAACATCTTGCGGCTTAACGTCACCGGTCTGACCCAAGTCTTTGCCCTGTACACCGTTTGTCGTGCCCAGTAGATGCTTGAGGAAATACTCATGGCCCTTACCTGACGAACCTAACAGGTTCGACCGCCAGACAAACATATTGCGCGGGAAATTCTTCGGATTATCCGGATCTTCACAAGAGAATTTCAGTTCGCCTGACTTCAGTTGATTAACAACATAATCCTTCGGATCAAGCCCCTTCGCAATCGCTTCGCGTGTCATTTCAAGTGGGTTACGCTCTAGTTGCGGCGCCGATGGCAACCAACCCATGCGCTCCGAGCGGGCGTTGAAATCAATCAGGCTACCGCTGAACTTATTCTTATCCGCCAGTGGCGAAAGCAGATCGGCAACACGTAAGGTCTCGTAGCGCCACTGATCGGTATGCGCGTAGAAGAACGAAGTACTATTCATGTGACGCGGCGGACGATTCCAGTCCAGCGCAAAGGCCAACGCAGTCCAGCCGGTCTGTGGACGCAGCTTTTCTTGGCCCACATAGTGCGCCCAACCGCCACCAGACTGACCGATACAGCCACACATGATCAGCATATTCATAATGGACCGGTAATTCATGTCCATGTGATACCAGTGATTCATGGCCGCACCGATGATGACCATCGATTTACCATGCGTATCATGCGCATTTTGGGCAAATTCTCGGGCAACTTGAGCAACTTGATCACGCGGCACACCAGTGATCTTTTCCTGCCAGGCTGGTGTGTACGGAATATCGTCGTCATAGCTACTGGCAACGTTGTCACCGCCCAGACCTTGATCAACCCCGTAGTTAGCAACATACAGGTCGTATACCGTAGCAACAAGCATTTCCCCGTTTGCGGTCTGGATCTTACGAACTGGCACACGACGCTTAAGTACGTCACTATGCGACGTGCTATTGAAGTGTTCGTGTTCAATGTTGCCGAAATACGGGAATGCTGCTTCAACTACTGCATCATGCTTCTGAACTAGCGATAAACGCGGCTTGATATTACGGCCATCGCTGGTCTCTTCTTTGAGGTTCCACTTACCTTTGTCAGCAGTTGCTGCACCATCTTTGTCCTGCCCCCAACGGAAACCAATAGAGCCAACCGGCACAGTCAGTGCCTCTGTCGTCTCATCAATAACTAGAGTTTTCCAGTCTGGGTTATTGGCTTCGCCCAATGCGCCTACTAGATCTGCTGCTCTCAAGTAGCGGTCCGGGACGAACGCACCATCTTTTTCTACCAGACACACCAAGTTAGGCATATCGGTGTACTGACGACAGTAGTTGTCGAAATACTCGCTCTTGCCGGCAACGTGGAATTCCTTGAGGATCACATGACCCATCGCCATCGCAAGGGCTGCATCTGTGCCCTGCTTAGGGTGAAGCCACATATCGCCAAACTTGGCACCTTCGGAATAGTCAGGGAATACCGATACGACTTTAGCCCCTTTATAGCGGACTTCCGCCATAAAGTGCGCATCCGGGGTGCGCGTCTGAGGCACATTAGATCCCCACATCATGATGTAGCTGGAGTTGTACCAGTCAGCTGACTCAGGCACATCAGTCTGCTCACCCCAGGTTTGCGGGCTGGCCGGTGGCAAATCGCAGTACCAATCGTAGAAACTCATGCAGACGCCGCCGATTAGCGACAGATAGCGGCTACCTGCAGCATAACTGACCATTGACATGGCAGGAATCGGCGAAAAGCCGATAATCCGATCCGGACCATGCTTTGCAGCCGTATAGATATTGGCGGCAGCTACCATATCGTTGACTTCATCCCAGCTCGTGCGCAAGAAGCCGCCCTTACCGCGCTCACTCTGATAGCGCTTAACCGTCTTTGGATCAGATACAACCGCTTCCCAGGCAGCTACTGGCGAAAGCGTTTGCCGATGTTTACGCCATGCCTTCAGCAGTGATGAACGCACCATCGGGTGCTTCACACGATTAGCGCTATACAGATACCAGGAATACGAGGCGCCACGGGCACAACCACGAGGCTCGTGGTTTGGCATATCAGGACGTGTGCGCGGGTAATCCGTCTGCTGGGTTTCCCAGGTGACGATGCCACCTTTGACATAAATCTTCCATGAACATGAACCGGTACAGTTAGTGCCGTGCGTCGAGCGAACGATCTTGTCGTGCTGCCAGCGTTTTCTGTAGGCATCTTCCCAAGCGCGATTTTCAGTGGTCATTTGGCCGTGGCCTTCTGAAAACTCCTCTTTGTCTGCACTGAGGAATTTCAGTTTATCGATAAAGTGACTCATATCGTTTCCTTAAGTACGTTGTTGTACAAATCGGCAAAGCTAATTAACAGGGCATTGGTGCATTACGACGGCTGTAAAACAGCCAGGTAATGACAATGCAGGTAACGTAAAAACAGATGAATCCGTAAAGCGCGAATTCGGCGCTTCCCGTGGCGGCAATCGAAGTCCCAAATGATTTAGGAATAAAGAAAGCCCCGTATGCGGCAATCGCTGAGGTAAAACCAAGTACTGCAGCGGCTTCTTTGTTACCAGCAACCACTGCCGCCTCTTCTGCAGCTTTACCTTTGCCAGACGCTTCACGTTGACGTTCTGTCATGAAAATTACTGGGATCATGCGGAACGTCGACGCGTTACCAACACCTGTCCCCATAAAAAGAATCATGAACATGGCAAAGAATCCCCAAAAGCTACCTGGGCTTGTCGCACTTGGTGCAAATTGAATAACGCCAAATACAGCAGCGATCATCAGAACAAATGTCCAGAATGTAACGACTGCACCGCCTAATTTGTCGGAGATCCAACCGCCAACTACGCGAGCAATGGCACCTACTAATGGCCCAAGAAAGGCATACTGAACTGGATTGATTTCAGGGAATTGGGTCTTGGTTAATAGCGGGAACCCAGCCGAATAGCCAATAAATGATCCAAAGGTACCCAGATATAACCAACACATCAGCCAGTTATGCTTGCGTTTGAAAATAACGGCTTGATCAGCAAATGAAGCCTTTGCGCTGGCAATATCATTCATGCCAAACCAAGCTGCAAGAACCGAGACAACGATAAATGGCACCCAGATAAATCCTGCATTCTGTAGCCACATTTCTTTCGTTTGTGCACCTTTAACCCAGGTCTGGGCATCACCACCAACAGCACCAAATACACCAGCAGTAATTACCAAAGGCACAACAAACTGCACAACAGACACGCCAAGGTTACCAAGGCCAGCATTTAAGCCCAGCGCTCCGCCCTTTTGCGCCTTTGGAAAGAAGAAGCTGATATTTGACATGCTAGAGGCAAAATTACCGCCACCGAAACCACACAATAATGCTAGTGTCAGAAAAGTGGCATACGGTGTCTCCGGATTTTGTACAGCAAATCCGATACCAATTGCAGGCAAAAGTAATGATGCTGTTGATATAGCAGTCCAGCGACGCCCGCCAAAAATCGGAACCATGAACGAATAGAAAATTCGTAATGTCGCACCGGATAGACCTGGCAGTGCTGCCAACCAGAACAACTGATCCGTATTAAATTTGAAACCGATGTTTGGTAGGTTAACAACAACCACGCTCCAAACCATCCATACGGCAAATGACAGTAACAAACAAGGGATCGAAATCCACAAGTTGCGGCGAGCAACTGATTTTCCTTCTCGCTCCCAAAACTTCTTATCTTCGGGCAGCCAAGTTGTTAACACTTTTGCCATGATGTACTCCGGTTGATGATTGAATTCAAGATTTCTTGTCTAGGTGGGGCGTTGGCTTACGATCCAGAACTGACGAGCTACGTACTTCGGTGAAGTACATCCAGATCAACGAGACCCAGACGACGCCATAGAGCAACATGAATGAAGAGGAGCGAATGCCGGTCAGATCGACAAGTGCGCCAAACATAATCGGCAAAATAAATCCGCCAAGACCGCCCACCAAACCAACAATTCCCGAGATAACGCCGATATTGTGTGGATAGTCGTCAGAAATATATTTGAAAACTGATGCCTTACCGAAAGCCCAAGCTACCCCGATTACAAACAGGAGAATTGTGAATACAGTTGGCGTGAGCCCAATCTGAAAGCTCTCAGGCCCGTTAACAGTCTGGATCGTGAAATCTGTTTGTGGATAAGACATAATGAACAAACAAATCCAACTTACCCACAGTACCCACCACGTCACAGAATGGGCACCGTACTTGTCTGACAACCAGCCACCTACTGCGCGGAGAACGCCACCTGGCAACGAGAAGCATGCAGCAAGCAAAGCTGCTGTTTTAAGGTCGAACCCATACTCAGACACGTAGTATTTGGTCATCCATAAAGCCAAACCTACATATCCGCCGAATACGATTGAGTAGTACTGGCAATACTTCCAGACTCGTGGGTCTTTAAGCGCTTTGAGCTGTTCAGCAACCGAAACACTACTGCTGACGTTATGACTCTTGTCTGTGAAACTAAACATCCAAAACACTAATGCGGTAACCAACATGGCTACGGCATACACCTTCGGCACCATGGTCCAGCCAAAAGCCAAGACTATTGAAGGTGCTACAAATTTGGTCACTGCCGCACCTGAGTTACCTGCACCAAAAATACCCATGGCAAGACCCTGGTTCTTTTTATCGAACCAACGCGCGACGTACGCAATACCAACAGAAAATGAGCCACCAGCCAAGCCGACAAACAGTCCAAGCACAAGGAACTGCCAATATTCTGTTGCATCACCAATAAACCACAGTGGGACAACACATGCCAGCATCAATACAAAGAAGACGATACGACCGCCTAGCTTGTCTGTCATCATTCCGAGCGGCAGACGAATCAATGAACCGGAAAGAACAGGCATTGCAGTCAGCAAGCCAAATTCTGTTTCATTTAATCCCAGCTTTGCTTTGATCGGAATGCCGATTACCGCAAACATCATCCATATCGCGAAACAGATCGTAAACGCGAAGGTACTCGACGAAACAACTGACAACTGCTTTCTAGTGAACATTGCAACCTCCTGCTTTCTCTTTATCTTTGGAAAGCATCATAGAAAGTTACATTGAGCAGTGATAGCCCTGTAAATCGTCAGGTATTAACCCTATCTACCTCTTTATTGGTATAGACCTTTGACGGCTTGTACAACAGAATTCAAGACAAAACAACAGGTTAAGAAATAAACGGGTCGGTTAGCACATGTATACGCAAGGATAAGTTCAAAATAGTGGTACGCACTAATACTTCACGCGCGCTCTTTAGCGGAAAACACATCGGCACTTAAATGATTTTATCGACTAACCCCAACATCTCTATTAAGGACTCGCTTTTGGCTAGGCTCAGCCTTGCTATGGGTACGATTGCATTTCTGTCGTTTATTTCTATGGCACTATCGACCTCAATCGCTGACAACAGCCTGGGCAAGGCTAATGCGATTAACCTTGCCGGCTCTCTGCGCATGATGAGTTATCGTTTGCTGAGTTATGCTGAATCTGACACTGAGACAACTCGTATCAGCACGGCCACAAGTGAATTTCAGGGGCGGCTAGAGACGCTAGAAGGATTTGTCGTTTCGCGGGCAGCAGATTACAGCGAGCTCCCAGAAAAGTTCGCGCAAGTTCACAAACACTGGTCTGACAATATTTCCCCTGCGTTACTTAGTATTCAGGGAAAAACAAGCGCCATCACCGTAGTTCAGCTTGAACATGAAATCCCAATTTTTGTTCAAGAGATTGATGATGTTGTCCTACTGATAGAGCAGGATCTAGAGCAAAAGATCGCGCTACTCCGTTCCCTTCAAATTGCTCTATTAGTGATGACACTCGCAGTATGTCTTGTAACCATGTGGTTAATGAAGAACCAGGTTGTACGCCCACTTAAGGATCTTTTACAGGTCGCAAGTCGCGTGCGTGACAAGGACTTCTCTGCAAAGGCTCATCATACCGATCAAGATGAGCTCGGCCAACTTGGCGTTGCTTTCAACATGATGGTGGCGGAGATTGCAACAACCTACCACAACCAGAACAAGTTAATTGCTGAACGGACCAGCGAACTGACGGACACAAATAGATCATTGGAACTAATGTATAGATCTGCACTTCAGCTATCGGACAAGAATATTAGTTCCACCATGTTGAAGGCTTTGTTAGACGATATTGAAGCAGAACTTGGACTTAGCGCAGGCACTATCTGCATAAGCGAACATAGTGTCTTCCCGGCGCACCGGTTAACATCCAACCTTGTTAAGAGCGATCTTGAGCACCTTTGCGGAGATCGGGGTTGTGAGAGTTGCTTTGAAAAGAGCGAGACACCATGCCGTGTTCACGAAGATGGCGGGAAGAAGATGATCTTTGTTCCCATTAAAAATGCTGGGTCAATAGCTGGTGTCATGCCCTTCCGAATTAATTCAGCCGAGCATTTGCCCGACTGGAAGATTCGTGTTCTAGAAGCGATTGGCAGCAATCTGTCCATGGCTCTTTCAAAGATGCAGCAACAGGAAGAGCTACACCGGGTTGCAGTTCTTGAAGAACGTTCTGTCATTGCCCGTGAGCTTCATGACTCAATTGCACAGTCTTTAAGCTATCTACGCATCCAGGTAGCGCGCCTAGAGAAAAATCAGCTAACCCCAGAACATCAGCATGAAATCATAAACGAACTCAAATCAGGGCTTTCCAGTGCCTATAGGGAATTACGCGAACTGATTAGCGCCTTTCGACTCAAAATTGATGAGCGTGGATTTCAGACAGCCCTAATCGAAACGACAGAAGAATACAGTCGACGCTGCAACATACCGATTAAATGCCACAACGATCTACCACCTACACTACTCTCGGCCAATGAAGAAATTCATGTGCTTCGAATTATTCGTGAAGCTCTTGCCAATATTGATAAGCATGCACAGGCAAGCAACGTTAGCATCAATGCAACTATTGCAGACAATCAAGTTGTAGTGATCAGTATAGCGGACGATGGGATCGGCATCGGTGAAACGCAATCGCCTGAAAATCACTACGGTCTTATTATCATGGAAGATCGGGCCCAGTCGCTTGATGGTGTCATCACCGTAAGAAATCGCAATCTAGGTGGTACAGAAGTACTCCTGACATTCATTCCTGAAAAATCTGAGAATCAAAGCTAAGGCACCCATATGACAAACAAAATTACAACGTTGATTATCGATGACCACCCGCTATTCCGAAAAGGTGTTATTCAACTTTTAAGCATGGAGCCCGAGTTTGAAATTGTCGCAGAAGCTGCTTCAGGCAATGAAGGTGTCACACTTGCACTAGAACACCATCCCGACTTGATTCTGCTTGATTTAAATATGAACGGGCTCAATGGAATCGAGACACTACAGCTCATGCGGGATAAAGAGGTCGATTCAAGAATCATCTTACTTACGGTTTCAAACAATCCCGATGATCTTGTTGGTGCTATCCGTGCAGGATCGGATGGTTACATCCTAAAAGACACAGATCCGGATGAAATGATCCGCCTTATCAAAGAATCAATGCTTGGCAAGAATGCCATCAGCGCAGAACTTAGCGGTTTGTTAGCTATGGCTTTACGCCAAGAAGCTGTTGTTACCAATCGCTCACAGGCTGGCTTAACTGAACGCGAATCAAGCATTCTCAAGTGCCTAGCGCATGGCATGTCAAACAAGCTAATCGCGCGCGAACTCGACATTATGGACAGTACTGTGAAGGTTCACATTCGAAATCTACTCAAGAAGCTTAAGTTTCGTTCACGTGTGGAAGCAGCTGTTTGGGCTGTTTCTAACAACTTAGGCTAATTCATCCGAATTTAATTACTGGGTGTATCAATTATCAGATACACCCAAATGGGTATGGCCAACCCGATCCATGTCCGCAAGAATCCGTGTTTGTTTTATGTATACATGGACATTGTAGCTGATGAAAAGCGTCAAAAAAACAAGCCGGCCTAGCAACCTACTATCCATCAAGGAAAGCCAGGCACGCCGGGAACGCCCAATGACCGGCTTCGGTCTGTGGCGACTTGGATTCCGGCCATTCTATCTCGGCGCCGCACTGTTTTCTTCTTCGGCCATTCTGTTATGGCTAGGCCTACTCTCGGGCGTATTTTCCTTACCCGAAACCAGCATCAATGCAGTCTCCTGGCATGCGCACGAAATGGTTTTTGGCTTCGCATTTGCGATTATTGCAGGCTTTTTGCTGACCGCGAGCAACAACTGGACTGGCATTCTACCTGCCGCTGGACTTCCACTTGCCATGATATTTACCACCTGGCTACTCGCCCGTCTTTTCATAATTCTTGGGAATATCTGGTTAGCGGCTGCTTCAGACATTACATTTTCTTTGTTGCTAATTGGTGCCCTGTTTCGTGTATTTTGGCAGAGCAAACTCTGGAAAAACCTGCCTATCCTAGGACTCGTTGTTCTCATGAGTTCATGTAATGCCTGGTTCTACATCAAAGCAACGTCTAATGAAACGATAAATCTGCTCTATCCTGTTGAAATAACACTCTTTGTAATACTTCAATTGCTGGTAGTGATGGGCGGACGGATTATTCCTAACTTCACTCAAAACGGGGTTCGGGGCATTAATGTCTGGAAGCCATCCATTTTTATAATCGCTACACCTACAAGTACTGCATTGGCAGTTATCGCTTGGTTTGTGCTCCCTCCCAGATTAGCCTTTGTTCTTTGCGTCATTGCAGCAAGCATTAATCTTGTTCGCTGGCTTGGATGGAAACCTTGGCTAACACTTAAGCACCCTATGGTTTGGGTGCTTCAGCTTGGCTATCTCTGGATACCTATTGCGCTTGTTCTAATGGGTCTCGAAGCTTTAGGTATTGTGTCACGGTCATTACCCATACATGCACTAGCCGTTGGTGGCATGGGGCTCATCATTGCTGGAATGATAACCCGCACAGCGATGGGACATACTGGACGTCAAATAGTTGCCAGCCGCTTTGAATATACGTTCTTTGTTCTTGTAGCCATAAGCGGCGTGTTGCGGGTCTCTGCATCTATGCCTATACATCTCACTCCTTATCATATCAATTGGTTATTGCTTGGCTCAGGACTGCTATGGTCATTGGGATTTTTAACATATTTGTATCGTTACACACCCTGGTTAAGCCGACCTCGCATTGACGGAAACCCTGGCTAAATCAAGTGCTTCTACCCCCAAATGAGTATCCTCTATACCCCGCTTAAGCCCAATATTTTGATGTGGTTACAGACATAATCAATACGTGACCACTACAGCGTTTCGATTATCAAGAATTGATTTGCTGGCTTTTGAGGCAATGCCGACTTAAAGATAGAGGATAGGATGAAAACGCTCACTGACCA
>ERZ1034363.979-NODE-979-length-17404-cov-2.757027_pt1 | contig 17404 bp, 14 predicted proteins | sample MGYA00520616_ERZ1034363 | MGnify/ENA primary metagenome ERZ1034363 (study PRJEB33736, sample SAMEA104284506) | Azolla filiculoides | biome: Urban; feature: Water surface; material: Ditch water | place: Netherlands | collected 2015-10-28 | depth 0-0.1 m ...
CCCCCATCGTAGGGCGCGCCATCCTCGGCGCGGCTTTTCATCACCCCTCGGACCATGCCCCCGCGCCCAATGGTGGCCCACATCTGCTTGAAGGTTTCCTTGGGCATGTCGGGGTGGCGCGTGGTGTTGTGACCGAAGCCAATCAGTTCATTTTTGGGGTATTTGGAGACCTGCAGGAACTTGTCGTTCACCGTGAGGATGTCGCCCTTCTTGTCCGCTTCGGAGAGCTTGTCCCAGGTGCGCTTGCTCATCAGGAAGGGCGTCATCTCGTACTTGTGGCCCGTCAGCGAAATGAACTTTTGCACTTCGTAGAGCTTGGACGCATGCACGTTCATCAGCGGGTTCTCCTGGCCATCGACCACGCCCTGTTGCAATGCCACGTAAAGTTCGGCGAACTTGATCTGCTGCGCCTCGGCGCCGAGCGACTGCATGATGTCCACGGTCACGGCGTCAGGCGGCGTGCGCATCTTCAGCCCCTTCATGTCCTCGGGCTTGAGGATCGGTTTTTTGCTGTTGGACATGTGGCGGATGCCGTTGTCCCAGTAGCCCAGAACGATCATGCCTTTTTCAGCCGACTTGTCGGCCAGCTCCTTGCCAACCGGGCTGTCCAGCAGCTTCCAGGCCTGGGGCAAATTGGCAAACAGGAAGGGCATGCCGAACGCGGCGTATTCCGGCACGGCGGCGGCCACGGCACCCTGCGAGTTGGCGCTCATGTCCAGCGCGCCGGTGCGCAGTGCGGTGATCATGGCTGCGTCGTCACCAAGTTGCGCGGACGGCGACACCTGGACTTCAATGCGGCCGGCCGATTTGGCCTTGACCACTTCGGCGAATTTGACCGAGGCTTCATGGCGCGGGTTGCCCGGTGCGGCGCCGTGGCCCAGCGTGAGTTTGACGGACTGGGCAAAGCTCACCGAGCCTGCGCAGGCCAGTGCGGCGATCAGGGTGGCGCGGCGGAAAAGGTTGAATCGGGTCATGTTGTCTCCTGCTTGTAATTGATGAGTGGCAGCGCGTCCGGGCTGCGGCCGGTGGTTCAGGAAAGTGGGTGGGGTGGGCTCAATGAATCAGCATGCCGCCGTTGACGTCCAGCGTGATGCCGGTGCAGTAGCCCGACAGGTCGCTGGCCAGGAACACCACGCAGCCGGCCACGTCATCGGGTGAGCCGATGTAGCCCAGCGGAATGCCGTCCAGGATGGACTGGCGCTTGTCTTCGGGAATCTTGCCCTTGTTGATGTCGGTGGCGATCAGGCCGGGCGTGACGCAGTTGACGCGGATGTGGTCTGGGCCGTATTCACGTGCCATGGCGCGGGCCAGGCCCAGCATGCCGGCCTTGGCCGCCGAGTAGTGCGGGCCGCCCAGGATGCCGCCGCCGCGCTGCGCGGACACGGACGAGGTGCAGATGATGGAGCCGCTTTTCTGCCTTTGCATCACCGGCACCACGGCCTGGCTGGCGTACAGCATGCCGCGCAGGCTCACGTCCATCACGGCGTCGTAGTCGGCAGGCGTGATGTCCAGCGTCTTGCGCGGCTGGGTGATGCCGGCGTTGTTGAACAGCACATCAATGCGGCCCAGTTTGGCCACGACCTGGTCCACGGCGGACTGGCACGAGGCCTTGTCCGTCACGTCCGCCACCAGCCCCATGTGCTGTGGGCCCAGGCGGGCTGCAGCGCCGGCCGGGTCGGCCTGGGCCAGATCGAGAATGACGATGGTGGCGCCCTGGGCGGCCATCATGCGGGCGGTGGCAAAGCCGAGGCCGTTGGCGCCGGCGCCTCCGGTAATCACGGCCACTTTGTCTTTCAGCAACATCGGTTATCTCCTTGTGAAGTGGGCCGGATTCTGTGGTGAGGCCAGTCATCAGACAAGCGATAAAATCTCATGTTCAGATGAATATTTGTCATGCTGCAGTGCAATAACGTTTCCGCTTGTCATGTTGCCTCCCCTCCCTTCGCTGGTTGCCTTTGAAGCCATCGCGCGCCGGCGCAGCTTTGCCCTGGCCGCGGCCGAACTGCACCTCTCGCCCTCGGCGGTCAGCCACCAGGTGGCGCGTCTGGAAGATTTCCTGGGGGTCAAACTGTTTGAGCGCTCGTCGCGGGGCGTCAAGCTCAGCCCGGCCGGCGAGGCCTATCTGCAGCGTGTGGCAGGCGCCCTGGGCGCCATTGGTGCGGCCACCGACGACGTGCGCCAGGGCGTGCGCAATTCGCTGTACGTGCACGCGAGTCCGAGCTTTGCCAGCCTGTGGCTCATGCCGCGCATCGGCCAGTTTGCAAAAGTGCATCCTGGTGTGTCACTCTTTCTGTCGGCCTCGCACCTGCATTCGGACTTCGAGCTGGGGCAGGTGGATATCGACATCCGCTATGGCGTGCCGGCCTGGCCCCAGCTGGTGGTCAAGCCCATCTTTCGCGAACCCATCCTGCCGCTGGCCAGCCCCGCCTTCATCGAGCGGCACCAGATCCGCGCGCCTGCCGACTTGCTCCAGGTGCCGCTGATCCAGTCCACCGTGGGCGTCGTGCAGTGGGCCGACTGGGTTGCCCTGCATCCACCGCTCAAGCGGCCTGACCGGTTCGCGCTGCGCTTCGATCGCGCCCTGATGGCGCTGGACGCCGCCGTGCAGGGCCTGGGCGTGGCGCTGGAGAGCACGGTCATCGGCGGCGGCTACATCGAAGCCGGCAAACTCCAGCCCGTGTTCGACCCGGCCTGGGCTATTCCCGTGCAGGCGCACTTCGTGGTGTACCCGGAGCGTCATGGCTTCCGCTCCGAAGTGGTTCAATTTCTGGACTGGCTGGGTACCCAGGTGGACGCGCCAGAGCGCGTCAACGCCTCACGCTAGGGGCCGCATGGCGACGGCCTGGGGTGGCCTGCAGATCCCCCAAGCCCGCGTGGCAGGCTTGGGCGAGTGAGTTTCATAGTCAAAAGTGCAGATTCCCATCGAGGGTTGGTGACTTATTGCTATCGAATTAGGGTTGATTTCCGGGTCCTCAGAACATCCAGAAGCATTTGCACAGGATGCTTCAGTTGGAGTTCGCTGATCCATTGGGCCTGGCAGCGGCAGGAGTAGCCCGTGGCGACGGTTTGGTGAGCACCTTCTGGCCTGGACAGAATGGGGCCCCAACTGAGGTTGTAGATGGCTTGCGAAGTCGCCCGGTTCTCACGCTGGTGACCATACAGTCCAGCCATACCGCAGCAGCCGCTGGCGCCAACCTGCAGTTCAACGCCAAGGTGTTGCGCCACCTTGGTCCAGTCGGCCATGCCTGCTGGTGCATTCGTGCGCTCGGTGCAGTGTGGCAGCAGTGTCCAGCTTGGGCCTGGCTGTGCGGGCAGCTTGGGCAGTTCGTTCAGGTGTTGGGCCAGCCACTCCTGCGCCAGGGCAACTTTGGGGGCGGCTTCAGGACCGAGTGCCTTGACGTACTCCGACCGGAAAGTCAGCGTCATCGACGGATCGACGCCCACCAGGCTGACGCCAGTCTCCGCCAGCGCGCGCAATACCGAGGCGTGTCGCGTCGCAACCTCCTGGAATTCCTTGAGCATGCCAAGAACATGCAGGGGCTTGCCATTGGGCATATAAGGTGACAGCCAGGGCCGGAAGCCGAGTCGCTGCAGCAGTTCGCAGAAATCCAGCACCACGCTGGTTTCGTAGTGCGTGGTGAATGCATCCTGCACCACGACAACGCTGCGGCGGCGTTCTTCCGCAGTCAAGGCCTGCAGAGCGCCGGGCGAGGCCACCCGTACGCCACGTTGGGCCAGTACGTCACGAAGGTTCACCTGGTCCAGGGCTGGCAAGGCGACCAGGCCCAGGCGGCGCGCAACAGCTTGCCCTATCGGGCTGTGGGTCACTGCGTTCACAAGTTTGGGCATGCGCGCAGCCAGCGGGAGGGCTGATTCCAGCCGGGCCACCAGAAGGTCGCGGGCAGGGCGCAGATAGCGGGTGTGGTAGGCCTGAAGAAACCGGGCCCGGAAGGCCGGAACGTCCACCTTGATGGGGCACTGCCCGACGCAGGATTTGCAGGACAGACAGCCGTCCATGGCCAGCTTGACCTCGCGGGAAAAATCGGCGTCAGACGGGCGCGAGCGCCAGGTGTTGCGTGTCCGCCGGAGAAGTTGGCGCCAACCTGGCTCGGCAAGTGCAGCCGGATCAATCCCCTGATGGGACAGCAGGCGCAGCCATTCCCGCATCAGCGACGCGCGCCCTTTGGGCGATTGCTTTCGATCCCGCGTGGCCTTCCAGGACGGGCACATCGCATCGTCAGGGTCGAAGTTGAAGCAGGCCGCATTGCCATTGCAGTGAAGTGCGTCTTCATTGGCCTGACGCACAACAACCGGAATCTGCCGGTCGAATTGCCCGCGTGTGGGCACCTGGTCCAGATGGGTCAGTGCATGCCCCGGCGGGGCTGCAATCTTTCCCGGGTTGAGCTGGTTGTGGGGGTCGAAAGCCGCCTTGATCTCCTGCATGCGTGCATACAGCGGGCCAAAAAATTCCTTGGCATACGCTGACCGGAAACCCTTGCCATGTTCACCCCACAGGACGCCACCGTACTTGCGCGTCAGCGCAAAGACCTCGTCGGAAATTTCCCTGACCAGCGTCTCCTGTGCCGGGTCCTTCATGTCCAGGGCTGGGCGAACGTGCAGACAGCCGGCGTCCACATGCCCAAACATGCCGTAGACCAGGCCGCGACGGTCCAGCAGGGCCCGAAATTCGCGGATGTAATCAGCAAGGTGTTCCGGGGGGACGACGGTGTCCTCCACGAACGGCATGGGCCGGCGCTCGCCTTGCATGTTTCCAAGCAGTCCGACAGACCGCTTGCGCATGGACCAGATGGCTGCCGCAGCGGCTGGGTCACGTGCCACGGTATACCCGCGCCGCCCTCTGCCGCCCCGGGCCAGGGCGGATTCAATCCGCGCGAGCTTTTCTTCCATTTGCGCGGCGTCATCCGCGATGAATTCGACCATGTTGATGCCCTGCGCCGGGTCTTGGGCGTCGTCCGGGAAATACGCTTGCACTTTCAGCCAGATCGAATCTTGTCGTGCCAGACCGAGAACCATGGCATCCACCGTTTCAATGGATCCAGCCTCCAGTTGCAGGAGCTCGCTGGCGTCTCGAAGCGCCGCATCAAAAGTTTCGTAACGGATATTGACCAGCGCCGTAAAGCGAGGCACGCGCGTGAGCTTGACCTTGGCTTGTGTCACGAACGCGAGCGAGCCTTCGGCACCACACAACACGGAATTGAGATCAAAACGTCCCTGACAGTCACACAGGTGAATCAGGTCGTAGCCTGTGACGCAGCGGTTGAGTTTCGGGAAGGTGGCGTCGATGAGTCTTGCATCCTCTTGCCGGATGCGATCCAGTACCTGAAGGACGCGACCCACACGATCCCCCCTGGACTTGCCTGACTGCAGTTGCTGTGTATCCATCGGGCTGGAGTGCCACAGGGTTCCGTCCAGCAGAACCGCATCCAATGCCAGCACATGGTCGCGGGTCTTGCCATACAGCAGAGAGCCTTGACCGGAAGCATCCGTGGCGATCATGCCCCCGATGGTGGCGCGATTGGAGGGAGACAGCTCTGGCGCGAAGAAAAGATCGTGCCCGGCCACGGCGGCATTGAGCTGGTCTTTCACGACGCCCGCCTGCACCCGTGCCCAGCCCTCCTCGACATTGATCTCCAGGATGTTGTTCATGTGGCGCGAAAGGTCCACTGCCACGGCATCGGTGAGCGACTGCCCGTTGGTTCCGGTACCGCCTCCGCGCGGCGTCAGCTGGAGGCGCCTAAAGCGGGCATCGCCAATGAGTTTGGCAATGCGCACCACATCGGTCTCGTTTCTCGGAAAGACGATGGCTTCAGGTGCGAGTTGGTAGATCGAGTTGTCAGTGGCAAAGACGGTCCGGTCCGCGTGACTGTGTGTGATCTCGCCCTCGAAGCCGCGAAGACGAAGCTCCGTCAAATAGTCCAGGACCAACGGGGTGGACGTCGTGCGGGCCTGAAGTGCCGGGATCATGCCGGTTTCCTTGCGCCCTGTGCATCCTTCAGTTCCTGGCGCTGGCGACGGAAGCGGTGCTGCGCGATCCGCAGGTGCAACTGCATGACCTGGCGGGCCAGCTCGGGATCGCCGGCCCGTACGGCCGCAGCCAGGTCGCGGTGGTGTTGCAGGCTCTGCAACTTGTCCTGCAATGTACTGATGAAGTGCGAGCGGGTGACGATCGGCATGTCGATGACGCCGGCCAGCATCCCGCGCAGGCGGGGTGAGCCTGCTGCATCCAGAATGGCATGGTGAAAGCGCGAATTGATGTCCTGGAGCCGCTCCGCAAGGACGCTGCCGCCTTTGCGGATGGCCAGGTCCATTTCGTCATTCAAAGCGTCAAGGCGGTTCGCCAGTTCAGCGCCGCCTTTGCGTGCGGCCAGGGCCGATGCCTGCCCTTCCAGCAGACCGCGCAAGTCGTAGGTTTCCTCGATATCAAACTCGGTCCATTCAGCCACCCGCACCCCGCGACCCGGTTCCGCGATGGCCAATCCGTCGTCCACCAGGCGCTTGAGCGCGGCCCGTATGGGCGTGCGGCTGATGTCCAGCTCGCGTGCCAGGTGTTCCTCCTTGAGCTGCGCGGCTGGCGCGAAATCACCGCCGACCACGCGCTGCTTCAGGAGTTCATAGGCTTTATCGGCCGCAGACATCATATTGTTCATTTTTTGTACTTATATTTTGAAGTTGCTTGGGAATTTATGCCTTGATTGGTCAAAACGATTCGCCATATTGTTCTTAAATTGTTTTTTATTGTACACTCCGCGCATCTTTTACCTCCCGAGAACGTCCATGATCGGTCTTCAAATTCTCCGGCGCGAACGCCAGGTTCCGGCGCATCTTGTGCAGGCTTTCGCGGGCCTGCCTGTGGCCAATATCAGCGACTGTATGGCGCGCATGTCTGCAGCCGGGCCGCGCCTGCGTCCCATGCACAAGTCGGGTTCATTGGCGGGGCCGGCCCTGACGGTCAAGACGCGCCCCGGCGACAACCTCATGATCCACAAGGCGTTGATGCTGGCCCAGCCCGGCGACGTGATCGTCGTGGATGGGGGCGGCGATCTGACCAACGCCCTGTTTGGCGAAATCATGGTGGCCACCGCGGTCAAGATCGGTGTGGCTGGCGTGGTTCTCAATGGCGCGGTGCGCGACTCGGCCGAAATCGGACTTGGAAACTTCCCCCTTTACGCTGCAGGCGTGACCCACCGAGGGCCGTACAAGGATGGCCCCGGCGAAATCAATGTCCCCATTGCCATCGACGGCATGGTCGTGCGGCCGGGCGATCTGGTCGTCGGTGATGCGGACGGGTTGCTTTGCGTGCCCTACGAAGAGGCCGAAGCGATCCTGGCGGCCACGCACAAGAAGATGGACGCAGAAAAGCAGATGCTTGCCGAGATTGCGGCCGGGTGCCTGGATACAGCCTGGGTCGATGCAACCCTGGCGCGTCTTGGCTGCAACACGGAGGTCCGCTGAATGGTCGCGCCCCTCAAACGCGTGGTCCGCTCGGACCTCTGGATCGATGGCGCTTTTGATGAATGCCTGGCCCGTGAGAAGGATGTCGCACTGCGCGTTTTTCCTGTCCGGGGTGATGATGCCGGCGCCAGTGAGGCGTTGGCACAGGCGCACGTCTATCACATTTCAGCCGCCAAGGACGAGTTGCCTCAAGCGTGGTTTGCGCGCAAGGCGTTGCTGGACCGCTGTCCAAACCTGATGTGTGTCTCTGCTGGAGGCGCTGGCTACGACACGGTGGATGTTGCGGCCTGCACCGCAGCAGGTATTGCCGTGGTCAACCAATCTGGCGGCAACGCGGTGTCTGTTGCCGAACACACCCTGGGCCTGATGCTGGGCGTTTCCCGGCGCATGCTGGAAGGTGACCGTCGCATGCGGCGCGAAATCGGCTACGCCCGCGAAGATGTCATGGGCCATGAAATCTCAGGCAAGACCATCGGCCTGGTGGGGATTGGACATATTGGAACGCGGGTTGCTTCGCTGGCACGCGCATTTGGCATGAAGGTGCTGGCCACGGACCCGCTGCTATCACCCGAGGAAATCGGGCGGCGTGGTGCCAGGCCGGTGCAATTTGATGAATTGCTCGCCCAGTCGGACTTCGTCTCGCTGCACTGCCCGCGCGACGCCTCCACCCTCAGGATGATGAATGCCAGCGCCTTTTCGGCCATGAAGCGCGGCGCCATTTTCATCACGACCGCGCGCGGCGGCATCCATGATGAAGCGGCCCTGGTGGCGTCGCTCCAGTCGGGACACCTGGCCGGTGCAGGCGTCGATGTCTGGGACCAGGAGCCGCCTGCGCTGAACCACCCGCTGCTGGCGATGGACAACGTCTTTGCAACCTTCCATGTGGCTGGTGTGACCCATGAAGCGCGCCGCAACATGGGGCTCATTTCAGCCCGGCAGATCGTGGGCGTTCTCAACGGCGAGCGACCGCCGCGCCTGATCAATCCTGAAGTGTGGCCCGAGTTTGAGCGTCGTCGAATCCGGATTCTTGGCTGAGTGCAATCAATTTTTAAACCAAAGGAGACATTTTCATGGAACGTATTTCTGCTGCGCTGCGCCGGTTCCTGCCTGTGCTGGCGCTGTGCGCCACGGTCGCTGCACCCGGCGTGGCGCAGGCCGCTTATCCCGAACAGCCCATCAAGATGATCGTCGCCTATTCCCCAGGCGGCGGCACAGACCTCGTGGCCCGCCTCATGGCGCAGGCCATTCAAAAGCACTTGGGGCCGAATGCGTCCATTGTGGTGGTCAATCGTCCAGGCGCTGGTGGCGGTATCGGCTTTACCGAACTGACCAATGCCCAGCCTGATGGGTACACCATTGGCTTCATCAACACCCCCAATGTGCTGACCATTCCGATCGAGCGCAAATCCAGTTTCCATTGGCAGAACTACGACCTGCTTGGCAACATCGTCGATGATCCGGGCAATTTTTCTGTCCATGCGGACACTGCTATCAAGAACATGGGTGAACTGATCGCGTACGCCAAAGCCAACCCGGAGAAGGTGACTTATGGCACGACGGGTGTGGGGTCAGATGATCACCTGGCGGCGTTGATGGTGGAACGTGCTGCCGGCATCAAGCTCACCCACGTGCCATTCAAAGGCGCAGGCGAAGTGCGCAGTGCGATTGCAGGCAAGCAGATCATGGTCGCAGCCATCAATATCGGCGAAGCGCTGCAATACGAAAAAGGCGGCACGCCGCTTCGGCATCTTGGGCAAATGAGCGAGAAGCGATCCAGCCTTGCCCCCAATGTCCCGACCTTCAAGGAGCAAGGATTGAACGTCATCATGGCTTCCCTGCGCGGCATTGCAGCACCCAAAGGCCTCCCTCCTGGTGTGCGTGACCAATTGGTGAACGCCGTGCAGAAGGCGGTGTCGGATCCGGAATTCCAGACCAAGGCTGCAAACGTTTTTTCCCCGGTCCGTTACCTGGCGCCGGCGGCCTATGCCGCAGAGTTGAAGAATGACGAAGAGGGCTTCAAGGCGTTGTGGCGCACCATGCCCTGGACCGACAAGTGATGTCATGAACTGGCTGGGTTCTTCGCGTTCATCCAGAAGGCTTGACCAGGTTCTTTGCCTCGATGACTTTGAAATCCTGGCGCGTCGGCATTTGCCGGCGCCCTTGTTTGCCTACGTCTCTGGTGGTGTGGAACGCAATCATTCACTGCGGGCCAATGCCCGCGCATTCGAGGAATACGAGTTTGTGACGCGTGTGCTGGTCAACACGACAGGACGCACGACCGGGACACCGCTCCTGGGGCATACCTGGGCAGCGCCCTTTGGAATTGCGCCGATGGGCATTTGCGCAATGACAGCCTACCGAGGGGACCTCGTTCTCGCTCAAGCGGCCTGTCGTGAAAACGTACCCATGGTCATGAGCGGCTCCTCGCTCATCCCGATGGAGCAAGTGGCGCAGGCCAACCCGAACGCGTGGTTTCAGGCCTACTTGCCTGGCAAGGAGTCACAGATGGAGGCGTTGATCATGAGAGTGAAAGCCGCAGGTTTCGGCACACTCGTTGTGACTCTGGATGCTTCGATCGCCTCGAACCGTGAACACAATATCCGGGCTGGATTTTCGACGCCGCTGCGGCCCAGTCTGCGTTTGGCCTGGGAAGGGGTGACGCATCCGCGCTGGTTGATGCGTACCTTCATGCCGACCTTGTTGAAGCACGGAATGCCGCACTTTGAGAACAATTACGCCGAGCGTGGCGCTCCCATCTTGTCATCCGATGTTTTGCGGGATTTTTCAGACCGGGGGCATCTGACCTGGGACCATCTGCGATGGATCAGGCGTCTATGGTCAGGACATTTGATTGTCAAGGGCGTTCTCGATACGCGCGATGCACGCCTGGCCGTCGAATGTGGCGTCGATGGCCTGATCGTCTCAAATCACGGTGGACGCCAGCTCGATGGAACGGTTTCACCTCTGCGGGTCTTGCCGGGCATTGTTCAGGCTTGTCCCGAAATTCCCGTCATGATGGACAGCGGTTTCCGAAGGGGGTCCGATGTGCTGAAGGCGCTGGCCCTGGGGGCGAAGTTTGTTTTTGTGGGGCGTCCCTTCAACTACGCAGCAAGCATTGCAGGCGAAGCTGGTGTGCGAAGAGGCATTGCTCTGCTGCGCGACGAGTTGTCCCGCGATATGGCCATGTTGGGCGTCACCAACGTGAATCAAGTGGATGTCGGGTCATTGCACACCGTCCCGTAAGTGGAAAGCCCGCCAGACCAATGAGGGTATGGTGGGCTTTTCCCATTCGAGTGGCCGGCTGTTGGGGGCGCGAAGGGACTGGAGTTTCATAGAAAACAGGACTATCCCAGCGTGAAATGGTCTTTGTTTGCTATGAAATTTGAATGATCCGCTGGATCAATCCGTAGCGGCAGGGCACCGTACGGGCTGGGCTCAGCACTCCACGATGGCCTTGATGACGCCGGCGGCCGGGTTCAGCAGGGTTGCAAACTGCGCCGGCACATCGGCCAGGGCCAGGCGGTGGGTGTTGAGCGCCTGCGGAATCAGGCCGGCGCGCATGGCTTCCAGCACGGTCTGGAAGTCTTCGGCGGTGGCGTTGCGGCTGCCCACCAGGGTCATTTCGCGCTTGTGGAACTCGGGGTCCGAGAAGGTGATGTTGGCGGCCACCACGGAGATCAGCACGTAGGTGCCGCCATGGGCCACCAGGCGGAAGCCCCGCTCCATGGCCTTGGGGTTGCCAGTGGCGTCAAACACCACGTCAAAGAACTCGCCGTCGGTCCCGGCGGCCAGCTGCGCCTCGTCCTCCGCACCCAGGCACACGCCATGGCCGACGCCCAGGGCGCCGGTGCAGAAGTCCAGCCGGTCCTGGCGGCTGTCCAGCGCGGTGACCTGGGCACCGCGCAGTTGCGCAAAGATCATGGCGGCCATGCCGATGGGCCCGGCGCCCACCACCAGCACGCGCTGGCCCGCGCGCAAGCCCGAGCGGCGCACGGCGTGCGCGCCAATCGACAAAAATTCGACCATGGCGGCCTGGTCGAGCGACACGCCTTCGGCCTTGTGCACAAACTGCCGGGGCACGCTCAGGTATTCGGTGAAGGCGCCGTCGCGGTGCACGCCCAGCACCTGGATGCGCACGCAGCAGTTGGTCTTGCCGGCCCGGCAGGCCAAGCAGGTGCCGCACGACAGGTAGGGCATGACATAAACGGTGTCGCCAGGCTGCAGCGGGCCGCCCTCTGGCGCCGCTTCGACAATGCCCGAGAGTTCATGGCCCATCACGCGCGGGTAGCTGAGGTAGGGCTGGTTGCCGGTGAAGATGTGCAGGTCGGTGCCGCAGACGCCGACGCGCTTGACGCGCAGCAGCACTTCGTCGGGGGCGCGTTCGGGCATGGGGCGGTCCTGGGCGAGCAGGGTGCCGGGGGTTTCGCAGACAACGGTCAGCATGGGGAACTCCTTCGATTCAAACAATGTTCTGTGCGGTCAGCTCGCTGCGCGTGGGCAGGCCTTCCATGTCGCCAATCACCTGCAAGGCCCGCGAAGCGATCCAGTTGGCGCGCCGCAGGGCCTGGGGCCAGGCCAGGCCTTCGAGCCGGGCGCTGATGATGCCCACGGCAAAGGCGTCACCGGCGCCGACGGTGTCCACCACCACCGGCACGTGCACGCCGGGCACGTCGCCTTGTTCGCCTTCGGCGGTGCGGACGTAGGCGCCTTCGGCACCCAGCTTCACCACCACCGCCTTTGCGCCCCGGTCGATGTACCAGGCTGCGATGTCGGCGGGGGTGTGCTGGCCGGTCAGCAGCCGGCCTTCTTCAATGCCGGGCAGCACCCAGTCCGCATGGCGGGCCAGGTCGTTCAGGGTGTCGCGCATGGTGGCGGTGTCGGGCCACAGGCTGGGGCGCAGGTTGGGGTCGAACGACACGCTGCCCCCGGCGGCGCGCAGGGTCACCATGGCGTGGGCGACCAGTTCGCGCGCGGCAGGCGACAGGGCGGGCGTGATGCCGGTTGCGTGCACATGGCGGGCTTTGCGCGCGTACTCGGCCTTCAGGTGCGCGACGGCAAGCTGGCTGGCGGCCGAGCCGCGGCGGTAGTATTCGATGGCCGGGTCGCTGCCGTCCACGCTGCGCGACTTGAGCATGAAGCCGGTGGAGCGGTTGGCATCCACCTCGACCTGTGAGGTGTCCACGCCTTCGGCTTCGATGGTCCGGCGCACGTAGCTGCCAAACGAGTCAGCGCCCAGCCGGCTGATCCAGCCCACCCTGAAGCCCAGGCGCGCCAGGCCGATGGCGACATTGGTGTCGGCCCCGGCGATGCGTTTGCTGAAACTCTGCACATCCACCAGCGGCCCGGGCTCCTGCGCCACCAGCAGCGCCATGGTCTCGCCGATGGACAGCACATCGAGGGTGTCAGGTGCTGTGCTCATGTCAACCACTCCCCACGGTTTACGGCTTGAATGGTTTGCGCCACGCCTTGGGTTTGCAGCGATTGCAGCACCGGCAGCAATGCGGCCGTCAGCGCGGCGTTGCCGGCCAGATCGCCAAATACCGGCGCGTAGCCCAGCAGGGCCTGCACGGCCTGCGGGCTTACACCCCGGCCCAGTGACGACTGGTACAGCGCGGTGAGTTCGGTTGCGTGCGGGTCGTCAATGCGGTAGGTCTGGCCCAGTTCGTCCACGCCGCGCAGGTAGTGCATCCAGGCAGCCAGCCCCAGGGCCATGCGGGGTACGGGCAGCCCTTGGGCCAGCCGGTCGCGCACGGTGCCGAGCAGGCGCTGGGGCAGCTTTTGCGAGCCGTCCATGGCAATTTGCTGGGTGCGGTGGGCCAGGGCCGGGTTGGCGTAACGGGCCAGCAGGTTGTCGCGGTAAGACGCCAGCTCCAGGCCCGGCAATGCCGGCAAGGTGGGTTCGATCTCGTCGCGCATCAGCGCTTCGATGTGTTCGCGCAGCGGCGCCTGCGCGATGGCGTGGTCTACCGTCTGCCAGCCGGCCATGGCACCCAGGTAGGCCAGGCTGGAGTGCGTGCCGTTGACCATGCGCAGCTTGAGCCGCTCAAAGGGCTCGGCATCCTGCACAAAGCGGGCGCCGCCCAGCGTCCAGTCCGGGCGGTCCGCTGCAAATTCGTCCTCGATGGCCCAGTCAAAAAACGGCTCGCCCAGCACGGGCCAGGCGTCGGTGCAGCCCAGGGCCTGGCTCACCGCAGCGCGGTCGCCATCGGTGGTTTTGGGCACGATGCGGTCCACCATCGAGCAGGGGAAGCGGCACCCGGCTTCGATGCGTTCGGCCAGTAACGGGTCGATTTCCCGCGCAAAGCGCAGCATGGCGGCGCGCAGCACCCGGCCATTGGCTGGCAGGTTGTCCAGCGACATCAGCGTCAGCGGCCCGAGCCCGCGTGCGTAACGCAGTTGCAGCCCGTACACCAGCATGCCGATGGCCGAGCGCGGTGCTTCGGGGTGCGCCAGGTCGTGCACGATGTCCGGGTGGTCCAGGCGCAGCGCGCCGGTGGCCGGGTCGTGGCAGTAGCCTTTTTCCGTGACCGTCAGGCTCACGATGCGGGTGTCGGCGGCGGCAATCGCGTCCAACACTGCTTGTGGGTTCTCGGGCGCCACCAGCAGGCTGCGCACTGCGCCGATGACCTGCAGGCGCTGGCGCGGCTGGCCCTGGGCGTCGGCATCGCGGATCGCCAGCGTGTACAGGCCGTCTTGCGGTGCGAGCGCGTCGCGCGTGTCCGGCTGGCGCAGGGACACGCCCACGATGCCCCAGCGCAGGTCACCGGCGGCAATGGCGGCTTCGGTGGCAGCGGCCATGTGGGCGCGCATGAAGGCACCGATGCCCAGATGCACGATGCCGGTTCTCAGCGCACGGCGGTCGTAGGCGGGGCGGGCCACTGCGGCGGGCAGGGCGCCTGCCGTGCTGTCATTCAAGCGATGCATGTCCACCCTCACCAGTTGGTCAGCGTGCCGTCGTGTTGCAGGCGGTTCACCGGCAGGTAGGCGCGTTGGTAGGGGTACTTGGCGGCCAGTGCCTCGTCAATCGTCACACCGTGGCCCGGTGCTTCGCCGGGGTGCATGCTGCCGTCCTTGAAGGTGTAGGCGTGGGGGAACACGGCGTCCGTCTCGTCGGTGTGGCGCATGTACTCCTGGATGCCGAAGTTGGGCACCCACAGGTCAAAGTTGAGCGCGGCGCCCATGCACACGGGCGAGAGGTCGGTCGCGCCGTGCGAGCCGGTGCGCACCTGGTAGAGTGCAGCCAGGTCGGCAATGCGGCGCAGGTGGGTGATGCCGCCGGCATGGACCACGGTGGTGCGGATGTAGTCGATCAGCTGGTTCTGGATCAGGTCCTTGCAGTCCCAGATGGTATTGAAGATTTCGCCCACGGCCAGCGGCGTGGTGGTGTGCTGGCGGATCAGGCGGAAGGCTTCCTGGTTCTCGGCCGGGGTGGCGTCTTCCATCCAGAACAGGCGGTAGGGTTCCAGGTCTTTGCCCAGGCGGCCGGCTTCAATGGGGGTGAGGCGGTGGTGCACGTCGTGCAGCAGGTGGATGTCCGGGCCGACGGCGGCGCGCACCTTGTCAAACAGTTCGGGCGTGTGGCGCAGGTATTTCTCGGTGGACCAGTCGTGTTCGCTGGGCAGGTCGGCGTCGGCCGGCTCATAGAACATGGTGCCCTTGCCCACGCCGTACACCTTCTCCAGGCCGGGCACGCCGCTCTGCGCCCGGATGGCCTTGTAGCCCATCTCCTTGTAGCGCAGCACTTCTTCCACCGTCTGGGTGATGTCCCGGCCGTTGGCGTGGCCGTACACCATCACGCCGGTGCGGCTCTTGCCACCCAGCAGTTGGTACAGCGGCATGTTGGCCGCCTTGGCCTTGATGTCCCACAGCGCGGTGTCCACGCCGGCAATGGCGCTCATGGTGACCGGGCCGCGGCGCCAGTAGGCACCCTTGTAGAGGTACTGCCAGATGTCTTCGATCTGCTGCGGGTCGCGGCCGATCAGGCAGGGAATGACGTGGTCGGTCAGGTAGCTGGCCACGGCGAGTTCGCGCCCGTTGAGGGTGGCGTCGCCGATGCCGGTCAGGCCTTCGTCGGTCTCGATTTTCAGGGTCACGAAGTTGCGGCTGGGCGCGCAGACGATGACTTTGGCGGAAGTGATTTTCATGGTGCGATTTCTTTCAGCATCGATTCACGGAAACGGAAGCCCCAGCCAGCGCCTTCGCGCGGCAGGGCGTGTCCGTCCAGGAGGGTGAGTGGGGTGTCGATCAGTGCGTCGATCCAGTCAAAGCTTTCGGCCGCAAGCCCGTTGGGAATGCCGCAAAGCAGGGGCACGTCGTAGTCCCGGTAGTAATGGGGCAGCACAGGCCGGTGGTGCGCCTGTGCCAGCGCTGCGGAGGCGCGCCAGGCTTCGACGCTGCCCAGGCGCAGCAGATCGGGTTGCCAGAGGTCGATGCCGTCGGCGGCGATCAGTGCCTGCAGGCCGCGGGTGTCGTATTCGCGCTCCCCCATGGCCAGGCTGATGCCGCACTGGCGGCGCAGCGTGGCATAGCCTGCGACGTCATGGTGGTGCAGCGGCTCCTCAAACCAGGTGATGCCCAGGGGCAGGGCGGCGCGCGACAGGGCCAGTGCGCCGGCCAGGTCGCAGCCCTGGTTGGCATCCATCATCACGCGGACCTGCGGGCCGACGGCCTCGCGCACCAGGCGCAGGCGCTCCAGATCGCGCTGCACGTCCGGCAAGCCGACCTTGACCTTGACGGCGTTGAATCCCCGGGCGGCATAGGCGCGCACCTCGTCCACCAGTTCGGCGTCGCTGTAAGACAGCCATCCGCCCGAGCCGTAGACCGGCACACTGCGGCGCGTCTGTCCAAACAGGCGGTGCATGGGCGCGCCCAGGCTGCGAGCCCAGGCGTCCCACATGGCAATGTTGATCAGACCCACGGCCCAGCGCTGAACGCCTTCGTGGCCAAAGTACTCGTGCGCGCGTTCGGCCTGGGCGATGAATTCGCCGTTCCAGTGGTCGAAGCGTTATGGCTCGCATTTCGGCGGCACGCGCAATGGCATGGTCGTCTCGTGGCCCAAGGGCATCAAGGCGAAGAACGAGATCCGTAGCCAGTTCGGCCATGTCATTGACGTCGCGCCGACCATCCTGCAGGCAGCCGGGCTGCCCGAACCCAAGGTGGTCAACGGCACCAAGCAGATTCCCATGGAAGGCACGAGCTTGCTCTATTCCTTTGATGACGGAAAAGCCAAGGAGCGCCATACCACGCAATATTTCGAGATTGCCGGCAACCGGGCGATCTATCACGATGGCTGGTTTGCCCGCACGATCCACAAGGCGCCGTGGGAGCCCAAGCCGCGTCATGTTCTGCAGGAAGATGTCTGGGAGTTGTTTGATGTCAGCTCAGATTTCAGCCTGGCTGACGATCTGGCCGCCAAGAATCCGAAGAAACTGGCCGAGTTGCAGGCCCTCTTCATGAAAGAGGCTGAGAAGTACCACGTCCTGCCAATTGACGACCGCTTCTTAGAGCGACTGAACGGCGCGCTGGTTGGCCGTCCGGACCTGATGGGCGCGCGCACCTCGCTGACACTGGCTGAAGGCATGACCGGCATGATGGAAGCTGTTTTTATCAACGTGAAGAACAAGTCCAAGACCATCACCGCTGAAATCGAAGTGCCACAGGTCCAGGCAAATGGAACGATCATCGGCGCCTTTTTTACCGTGGCTTCCATTTTGTTTTCTTTGCCCATGATGGTAAAAAAACTGGCAAAAAGGAGGATTCCGGCCGCCAAACCACCAAGGAAAAGGTATCCCGGAATTTGCCAGTGCCAGATGTTTAAATAGGGATCTATATTCGGGATGTTACGTCCGCTTGCAAATAGTTCTTCTTTCATCAGTTTATATTTTAGAACCACATAGACACATAGAACACATAGTTTAAGTTTTTCTATGCG
>ERZ1034363.980-NODE-980-length-17390-cov-5.031653_pt1 | contig 17390 bp, 12 predicted proteins | sample MGYA00520616_ERZ1034363 | MGnify/ENA primary metagenome ERZ1034363 (study PRJEB33736, sample SAMEA104284506) | Azolla filiculoides | biome: Urban; feature: Water surface; material: Ditch water | place: Netherlands | collected 2015-10-28 | depth 0-0.1 m ...
GTATGCTTATGGCTCGAACGCTAGTTGGAAAAGATAACCTGAGTCTCGCAGATCTTTCATTTGAAGCATTAGACGTTGTAATCGACAAATCATTGCAAGTGAGCGATTGGGGTGCGCAATCATTGAGTTCAGAGCAAATACAATATGCTGCGCTTGATGCTGTACTAACTTTCAAACTATTCCATCAATTTCAAAAATTAATGGCAATTCCTGAAGCTCAGCATTATCAAGAAACTTACGAATTTTTGCTCGCGCTGCAACGTCCAACAACCAAGCAACTTTTACTTGGTATCGAAGTCGATGAGAAGGCACATCACCTCGTTATTGATGAATGGAAACGCCTTCAAGCCGCTGCCCTTTTGGAATTAAGTTCACTGGGACTTATGGCCCGCCCCGATGATAATAATGAATACAAGGCACTCAAAAAACAGGGCAAGCGCTTCATCTCATCAGCTAAGGATAAACAAACCATACTTAGTGAAAATCTGTCTGACGACATCCTCGCAGATTGGCCGCGCACCGATAGCGGTGGCTTAAAAACAGACGCTACAACTCTAGCGACATTAGAGAATCATCCGAGTCTACGAGCAATGGGTGTGTATTCAGCGTTTGATTCAAAATTGAGTAATTACGGTGAAAAACTTTCTGAATTGATGATCAATGGGAAAATATACCCTAATTATCGAATTGCTGGAATGATTACAGGACGGTTTTCATGCACCAAACCCAATCTGCAAAACCAACCCCGTAGTGGATTTAAATACATCTACAGAGCCCCAGAAGGCCATGTTTTTGTTGGAGCGGATTTAGCTCAGGTCGAACTTCGCGTAGCGGGATTACTTTCAAATGACCCCGTTATCATTGAGAGTTATGAGAAAGGGATTGATTTGCATACAGCTATGGCAGAGGACATCAAATCGAAGATGAGCCCTGATAAATATCAATCAGAACTGGATAAATTTTCTGGTGATGAATCTAAACTTATGAAGCATCTGCGCCAAGGTGCTAAAGGCGTAAATTTTGGACTACTTTACGGAAGTGGCGCTAAAGGACTACAAGGTTATTGTAAAAACACGTATGGCGTTGAATTAAGCCTTGAAGAGGCTGAAGAATATATCACAATTTTCCACCATAAATATGCTAGGTTGACTCAGTGGCAAAATCAAATTGTCACTCACAGCCGACTCCACCGAGAAGTTGAATCTCCCTATTCACGATTAACTCGTCATTTCGACGATAAGGATTACTACAACAAAAATGGAAGCAAAACAGAACCGTTCACTGTTTGCATGAATTATCCCGTGCAATCAGGCGCGTGGGAAATACTGGCTTTAGCCATTATCTATATAGATAAACATGCTCCAGCTGGCGTGCAAATAAGTCATCATGTTTACGATGAATTAGTGTTGATTTGCCCTGAAGCGAAGAAAGCTGAAGCCTCACAACTGCTCTATGACGGTTTTGCACATGGTTATCAAACCGTATTCCCACAGTGCAGCGTCAAAGGGATATGCGAAGTGAGTTGGGGGTATAATTGGTCTGAAATGAACAATCCAATCGATATTATCGAATTATAAAATAATTCTAGTACGGCTAGTCAGAATGAATTAATTCACTAAGTATTCGATAAGATTCAACTCTATTCAGATGCAATATAAGACTAAAATTACCAAGCAACTTGATATGCTAAAAATATGTCTTTAAATCATGGTATTGAAGATAATTTTTCTCTAGAAAATAGATTTGCTTGGTAATAATGTAATAGAAATTTAAAGGCATAAAAACGGATTATGACTCAATGAAAATCCTGCTGCATTAACATGACCTCCTCCACCATATTGCACCGCTAAAGCACCTACGTCTAAATCTCCAATGGAACGTAAACTATAGGTCCACCGCAGCTTACCACCATCGTAGTAATAAACCATCCCTACTCCATTCGACTTTTCGGCTAAAAGATGTCCTAAATCACTCGAAAAACAGGGACCCGCATTCACGGCTAAACCTGATACATTGCCTATTTTGATTGGATGAGCATATCGGGCTAATCGCTTAACCATCCTAGCCATTTGGGCAACTTGAATTCGTCCAACAGAAAACAAACTTTTCAAATTTAACGAACCAAATGCCTTAAACGATAACGGCATTTTTTCATAAATGGCTGTTGTAATTTCTTGTGTCCCTGCTAATTGAAAACGCCATAAATCGCGATCTTCAATATGTTGTAAAATGATTGGCACCTCAAGATCGGGGAAGAAATGTTGCCAGGCTAAAACACACCCACTGTGATTCATGTCAAAATGCACGGTTACATTCTCAGGCATCGGCACATTTTCAAACTGCTTCATTGCCGTGACGTGATGATCTATTAGCGTTAAGTGCTTAACAGTTTTAGCCGCATCTAAAATAATATCTGGCGAATACGAAAAATCAAGAATATAAACTTCACAATTTTCATTATGTTTTGGAAAGGGTTCGCCAAATCTCGCAGGAACATATTTCACCTGATTACCATATTTCATAAATGCACTCCATGCAGCACCATAGCCATCAATACAATCTGCGTGGTAAATAATGATAATCTCTTTGGGTTTAGGTAAATTCATACTGGCTCGGTCAGTTAGCGTTTGGGTATTGACATGAATACTTTAACTGAGATTATTAAATAATAGAAATTATTCACACGTCTTTACGCCATTTAAGTATGAAATTCCTCCGTGAGGAACTAAACAATCCATGTTTAATTTCAGTACACTTATGCACCCAACACAGCAAACAACCCAAGCATTCCTCACCACTATAGTGCTTAAAGTTAAGGAATTGTGTGACTCGTTAAGCTCTTCCTAAAAATAAATTTTCATTTTCCATATTTCCTCCACTTTTTATTCGTAAACTATTTCTGAACAAATCAAAAAGTATCCTTTTAGTTATTGAAAAATTAAAACAACATAAAGATAAGAAGTTTTAAGATACTTTTTTGAATTTAGATGACGATTCCAATATGACGAATTTTTGAGGCTAAAAAAATGAACATCAATAGTTTAAACACAAATACAGCTAATATGGGTATGAGATTACCTCCACCTCGACCCTCAACAACAAATTTAACTGATAATTTTTTTTCTAAGTTAGACACAGCCCAAAAAGGCTATATTGATAAAAATGATTTGAAAGTCATTACGAATTCAAACTCGGTTAATTCTGATGTAATGGAGTCGATATTCACTAAACTTGATAATAACGGAGATGGAAAACTCACGAAAGTTGAAATGAAAACGGGATTAGATCAAATAATTCAAGCCAATAATCCTGCTCAATCAAATCGTCCTAGCCAATCACTAGAACAAATGCCTCCAATGGGTGGAGGTATGCCACCACCCCCTCCACGCAGTGATAATCAGGAAAATAGTACAACTGTAACGTCTAACTATACCTATTCTCCTGCAGATACAAATGGTGACGGACAAGTATCCGCTACTGAACAAACTGATTATTATGAAAAAATTAAGCTTTCTTTTAATAATCAAACCAATGTTGGAAATACCGTTAATTTATATCATTAATATTCTTATAACATGATATGACTGATTTAGTTTGAGTTAACTAATTACAGTCATATCAATCTAGTTAACCTTCTTTATTTACGATGGATCAAGATCAATTTGTTCCTTATCAACTTAATTAAATCAAAAAAATACTCTATCATGAAAAATAAATTTTTATTTCTGCCAATAGCATTGTTTTCAATTAGTTATGGCATTCACGGGGCAGTCCCTTCTGGACCTCCTATTGGTATGCCCCCACCTAACGCAATGCCTCCACCTAATGGCACACCACCACCAAATACTATTCCACCTCAAGGAACCTCACAGTCCCCAATTGAAAATACGCAAAACAGTTCAACTAATACCGTATCCGATGTAATGCCTAGCATGATCGCTACACAACAAAGTTCAACTTCAACAGTGTCGAATGAGTGTGCACAAAGTAGCACAACCATCAGTAATCAGCTTTGGATTCCTCCAGTGATTAACTCAACCAGCTTTAACCTGAATCTAACATCCTCAACAAAACAATTTATAACAGGTAACAGAACCGATACTATTGGTTATAATTGCAATGATTTTTGGGGACCTACTTTAATTATGAAAAAAGGGGATAATGTCACGATAAATGTGACAAACCAGCTTAGTGAGGATACAACGACTCACTGGCATGGTCTCCATCTTCCAGCAGAAATGGATGGTGGCCCTATGCAGGTGATCACTCCGGGAAGCACGTGGTCACCCACATTCAAAGTTGCTAACAACGCCGCTACTTATTGGTATCATCCCCATATGCACCAAAAAACGAAGGAACAACTTAGTCGAGGTGCAGGAGGTCTTATCATCGTCAAAGACAGTGTTGAAGATGCCCTGCCAATTCCAAGATCCTACGGTGTTGATGATATCCCCCTTGTATTGACCAGTCGCACTTTCACAAAGACTAGCAATGCAATCAATATGTCCCCTATTTATGGAGACAATATGCTAACCAATGGGGTAATAAATGCAAAAACAACATTACCTAAACAATTGATTCGTTTGCGTTTATTAAATGTAGAAATTGAACGAGCTTACAATTTAGGCTTTAGCGATAATCGTAAATTTTATGTGATAACTTCAGATGGTGGTTTACTTAATAAGCCTGCTCCTGTAACACGTCTGATTATGCTTCCGGGTGAACGATACGAAGTGTTGGTTGATTTAAGTAAGGAGACAATTGGTCGCTCCTTAACATTGCAATCATTTAATGGCAAGCAAACTTTTGGTTTTCCTGGTGGAGAGCCTTCAGCTACGGGTGAGTTTGGGAGCTTACTCAATAACAAAACCTTTGATGTACTCAAAATTCAAGTGGGTGCAGCCACATCAAAACCCATTACTAAATTACCAACTATCTTAGCTAAGAACGTTTATTTTAAATCTACGGATGCTCAAAAAACACGTAAACTTGCCATCACCGATCATGGCCCTGGGACACCTTTTAGCTTTGATAATAGCAGTTATGACATGATGACTAATAATCAACAAATCAAACTCAACACCACTGAAAAATGGACAATTACCAATAATCGTACTTTCGGGCATTCCTTTCATATTCATGACGTTCAATTTACATTAATTTCTCGCAGTAGTGGTGCGATACTTGATTATGAAAAAGGCTGGAAAGATACTTTTTTTATTCGACCTAATGAAACCGTTAGTTTCGTTGCGAGATTCGCAGACTATGCAAGTAGTGATTATCCTTTTATGTATCACTGCCATATGGCAAATCATGAAGACGCAGGGTTAATGGGACAATTTTTAGTTATTCCATAATGACGTTAACAATTGAATGAAACTCTCTTTATTTAAGAAACTATTTTTACTATTATTTTCAACGATGCTTTTACTGCTAGGCGTGATCATCCTAGCAGTGCATTTTAATTTTAAGCAGGGTATTGGCAATTTTCTAAAACAATCCGAGCAAGAAAAATTGCAAGAACTAAGCAAACAATTAGGCGATTATTATCAAGAACATCAGAGTTGGAATTTATTTTATGATAAAGAGTATTTTTTTGACTGGATGCGTCATTCTTCCCTTGCGAAAAACGCATACGATTCATCATCTTTACCACCCCAAGCCCCACTAAATTTCAATCAACCCTCTCTTGAATTTTTTCAGCAACCTAATTTATTTCATCGACCAAATCACCCGCCACCTAAACCCTCGGATCGCGAGTTTTTCATTTCACTTGAGCGTATATTTATTTTTGATATTCAAAAGCAGAAAATAACAGGGCCACCTGAACCAATCGATATAAACCGAGAATATAAAATACCTATTTTTACCGGTAGCGTGCAGGTTGGATGGATCATACTCAAAGAAAACGAATTGATAACTGATCAATTATTACTCGGTTTTATCCAAAATCAACTACATGGCTATTTATGGGTAATGGGGCTCGTTTTATTACTATCCCTAGGTTTATCGCTACTGATCGCCAAACAGATACTTTTACCCATTAACCGATTATCAACACAAATTCATTCACTTGTAACAGGTGATTACTCACATCAGGTACTCGAACAAGGTAATGATGAGTTAGCCAAATTAACAAAAGATTTAAATATACTTAGTCGCGTCTTAGACCAAACCGAAAAAGCACGACAACAATGGATGGCTGATATTTCGCATGAATTACGAACTCCTCTGGCTATTTTACATATCGAATTAGAGGCGTTAGTTGATGGTTTACGAGCACCTTCACCAGAAAGAATTGTGTCTTTAGAGCAAGAAGTACGCTCACTCACGCGTCTAGTAAACGATTTATATCAGTTATCTCTGTCTGATTTAGGCGCTCTCGATTATCAATTTGAAAAGGTCGGATTGGTTGAACAATGTAAGATTTTAGTTGATGGATTTCAGGCGCGTTTTGCAACTCGTAATTTGACACTTTTATTTTCTTCAAACTGTTCAGAAACTTATGTACAAGGAGATGCAATGCGTTTAGTTCAATTATTTTCGAATATACTCGAGAATAGCTATCGGTATACCAACAATTTTGGCATGTGCCGACTGACCATTATTGAACAAAAACAGCGAATTCTAATTCAAATTGATGACAGTGCCCCAGATGTTGCAAGAGAAGAATTACCCCTGTTATTCGAGCGTTTTCACCGTGTAGATAAGTCACGTCAACGATTAACTGGAGGTGCAGGACTTGGATTAGCTATTTGTCAAAATATAGTAAAAGCTCATAACGGAAATATTTACGCCACTATTTCTGTATTGGGCGGTTTACAAATAAATATAGATTTACCTAAATTATAAAAGAGAACTGTTTTGAGCAAACAAATTTTAATTGTTGAAGATGAACCCAAATTAGCTGCTTCGCTTGAAGAATACTTAACCAGTGATGGTTTTCAATGTCATTGGATTTATAATGGCGGGATCGTCGTTGAATGGGTTAGAACACACTCCCCCGACTTAATTTTGTTGGACATTAAATTACCTCAACAAGATGGAATAAGTTTATGTAAAGAAATTCGAGCATTTTCATCTATTCCAATATTTATGATTACTTCTCAAGTGACCGAAAAAGATCGTTTAGTTGGATTAAGTATTGGTGCAGATGATTATATTTGCAAACCCTATAGTGGAAAAGAAGTCGTCGCAAGAGTTAAATCCTTTTTTCGTCGTCAAGATGTATTATCTAAAACGTGGATTACCAGCAAAGGATTTCATTTAAACGAAGAAAATCTTCAAATACACTACAATGGAAATTTACTTGATTTAACATTGTGTGAGTATCGAGTATTAGCTACCTTACTTAAGAAAAGTGGTAAAGTTTATTCTCGTACAGAACTCATTGATGCTCTACATGAGGATGAGCGTGAAATATTAAATCGTACCGTGGATTCACACATTAAAAATTTACGCCACAAACTTAATAAAATCTCACCCAACAAAGACATTATTCAATCGGTGTATGGCGCTGGCTATAAAATTTCAATAGACTAAATTCACAAGGCTACCGATTGCAGCAAGGAACCCCACTTTTCTCACCACTATAGGTGCAAAATCTCCACCAAATGTAGAAAAGTACTCTATTTAATTAATGCCTCTACCCCATTAATTTTTCCTGTGACCTGTAATTGCTTTTAATCATTTGGAAAAAGTATGATTCAAAAGTGTTTCAGTGAAACATTTTTGTTTCATTTTTTGTTTCATTGGAACGTTTTAGGTTTAATGTGATTACTCATTTATTTAGATTAACTATTATAAATCAATGATATTGTTGATTTGGCATTGTTAATGCTAAAGTAAATGTATAATAATTTTTATTTTTTATTAATAAAAATATGTAATATTCAGTTTCAATTCATACTGATATGTTATAAGGGAATTGCAGTTATGTTGTAATTGAGCTGCAAGAAGGTTTTAAATCAATTCTTTAAAAGGCGTAATATAAAATGAGTAAAAATTCAGCAAAAGCATATCAATTTACAATACAGAATAATGTTGTTGTTGGCGTTTCTGAAGTTAAAAATGGTCGGGTGAAATTCGAAAAAATGGATTCCGATGAACAATGGTCATTTGACGCGATTACTAAACAAGTAACGAAAACTGAAAATGAGCATGGTCGCCTTCAAACAACCGTTTACACGGATACAGATGGTGATGGACTGTTTTCTCAATTGAATAGCTCTTATGGTGTTCTTTCGTCAACAGGCACACTGTCTTCAACGAGTGTAAATAATGGGTATAAATTTGACGTAGTTAATCAAGCTGTCACCGCTATTTATGAAGTAAAACAAGGCATAGTGAAGCAAGAGCGTGTGGACTTTGATGAAGTGTTTACTATTCAAGGAGTAGACATTGTAAAAACAGAATCTGAACATGGTGTGGTTGAAACGACAACTTATTCAGATACTAATGCTGATGGTATTTATGCAAAAGTTTCCACAACGTATTTATCTACCACGGGAGCTGTTTTAAATAACACTTATCATGGCGATGAAAAGAATGATCGTTGGAGCGGTAGCAATAATGACGATTATTACTATGGTGCGCTAGGTAATGATGTGATTAATGGCGGTAGTGGCAATGACGATTTGTTGGGCGCAGATGGAAATGATAATCTTGCCGGTGGACAGGGTCTTGATAAGCTTTACGGTGGAGATGGTGACGATTTATTAATAGGTGGACTTGGTCAAGATAATTTGACTGGGGGTAGCGGTAACGATATCTTCAGGTTTGAAAATAGTAGCGAATCGGGTTTGACCAGTCATGATATCATTCACGATTTTTCATTAGGCGATAAAATTGATTTATCTGCTATGGATGCAAAATCAGCAAGTCGCATAAATGATGCGTTCAAATTTATTGGCACTTCCGCTAATTTAAATACAACCGGCGGCAATGGTGTTTTATGGTTTGAAAATAACACGCTATATGGTAGTAACGATAATGATTTAGCGGCAGAATTTCAAATACAAGTATTAGGTACGAGCACATTATCTTTAGCTGATATTATTCTATAAAGTTTTCATCCTCTAAAAGCCCAAAGAAAAAATTTTCCGAGGGCTTTTTCTAAGCTAAATCTAAAAATAAGAGTTCATTTATAGGTCACGAAAAACATACATGAACTTAATTTAAATAAAGTGCTCTTTAATTTTCTTTTTAATCAAATTTAAAATTTAGATTGCTACAATAAATGTTGACTTTTTTGGTATGTATACCATCATCTATTATGATTGACAAATATCGATAAAATTTGTCTTGATTAAGCTAATCTAAACGAGTAATTCATCATATAAAATTCTTTAAATATTCTTTAAATAATCTAATTTAATTTATACTAACAATTATTTAATTAGTAAATTTTTATTTTACTAATACGCGAATTCAATATTCACGAATATTGTATTATGTAAAAATAAAAAAAGCTGGGATGCAAACATGAAGAGATTTTTACTATTGACTAGAGCAAGAACAAGAAGCAAAAAACATCCCAGCATGAAAAATTGTACATCTAAATTAATTACAATTCAATCAATTACTTAAATTTTTAATATTATCTATAACTTCGAATTACTTGGTCGAATTGAATAGCAAAAAAATACATAAAATAGCCTATTTTCAGCAAATTATAAATCGTAAAAAATGACTTAAATACGCTTAAAATATTCATATTCAGTTAATATTCGGTTAACATTAAATTAATATTAATGTATTTTTAATTTTTATAAAAAATTAAAAATAGTTAGACTGTAATATTAATACAAATATAATTTTTCATTAACTCAGTTATAATTTATCATTAATGGCGCCTTAAATTAAGGCGGACTTATTTAGGCGAAAGCATAAATTAATATTGGAGAGATTATGAAAAAGTTATTAGCTATAGTCAGTTTGGCAACAGCAACCTATTTACCGGCAGTATATGCTCAAGAGTTTGCACCCATTCATGCGGAAACACATAACAACGTAGCATGTGTAAAAACAAGTGAAGAAGAAATTAAATCATTATTTGATAGATGGAATGAGGCCTTAGCCACATTAGATCCAGAAGAGGTTACTCAAGAATATGCGAGTGATGCGATTTTATTGCCGACTTTATCAGATATACCGCGAACTACTCGCGCAGAAATTAAAGACTATTTTGTCCATTTCCTGCAAAAGAAACCTCAAGGTAAGATTGTTCAAAGAACCATTAAGTTAGGTTGTAACATTGCTTCAGATACAGGACTTTATATATTCACGGTCCATGAAAAAAATGGCAAAACCAAAGAAGTTGAAGCTCGTTATTCATTCGTTTACGAATATGACGACGACCAATGGCTAATCGAACATCATCACTCATCATTAATGCCCGAGCAACTTGAAATTGCTGCTCATCCGCATCATCACCATGCAAAACATTAAAATCGTTCCTTAAGTTTTGCAGAAAAAGCCGTTTAGCCTACTTTTGATTGCAGCGGCTTTTTTTATGATGTTTTAGATAAAGTATCCATTTTTTTATGATTATCACTCATTGATCTACTTGTTATAAAACGAAACTCGGCCCGTTTCAATATCATACATAGCGCCAACAATATCAATTTTCCCGAGTTCATATAAATTATGTAGTAGAGCACTGCGTTGCTTAACCTGTTCAACCATAAGTATCACATTTTGCTCAGACACGGCTTGAATTAATGTTTCGTCGTGACTAATTTTCATGATGTTATGCTGTGAGCAAACACAATCAACCGCTGGTTGGATTTTTTCAAGTAAACCAGTTAAATGATCTAGCTTGACGTCAGCACAAGCACCCTTGATAGCACCACAATGTGTGTGTCCCAAAATAACAATGAGTTTTGAACCCGCCACGGAGCAAGCGTATTCCATGCTACCTAAAATATCCTCGTTAACGATATTACCTGCAACACGGGTACTAAACACATCACCAAGTCCTTGATCAAAAATTAATTCTACTGACGTACGCGAATCCATGCAGCTCAAAATAATGGCCATGGGAAATTGATTGGTTTGCGTGTCATTGATTTGTTCAAAAAGATTGCGATTCACTTTGAGATTATTCATAAAGTGCGCATTTCCTTCCTTGAGAATATCCAATACTTGTGCTGGTGAGAGTGCTTGCTGGCTTTCATACGTTTGTGCTTTAACATTTTTAACTGGTTCTAAGACACCAAAACCACGCACATTTTGCAATGTCACGTTAATATTTTTTAAAGGGGCTTCTTTTTTAAAATCACAAATAACCTCGAAAACGTCGTAGTCTAAATAAGTTGAGCGTGTTGCATCAATAATCACTTCTGAATTTTTAGGGAGATGATCAAATGTTTGTTTAAGATTAGCCTTGTTTAAGAACGACACATTTTCAGATAAACGAAAAATAATTTTATTGCCAATATGTGTTTCACGAAAATACATAGCACGTTTATAATTTTCAGCGATAACTGATACTAAAGCACAAGCAAAACCAATAAAAATACCAGTTAAGAAGTCGGTAAAAATAAGCCCTAAAATCGTCGCACAAAACGGTAGAAAATGATAAATTCCAGCTTTATACATTTTAACGATGATGCTTGGGCGTATGAGTTTATAACTGGTGACGAGCAAAATACTGGCAAGACTGGCGAGTGGGATTTTATTAAACCAGTCGGGAATTAAAAATACCGTCATTAACAGCAGTACCCCCGATATAAAACCAGCCGATTTTGTTTTTGCACCTGATTGAATGCTAAGGGAGCTTCGAATAATCACTTGGGTGAGCGGCAAACCGCCAAGTAAACTTGACGTCATATTTCCAATACCTTGAACTATCAATTCTCGATTCGTTGGCGTCACTCGTTTATACATATCTAGTCGATCAACTGCTTCGACAGCAATTAATGTTTCTAAGCTCGCCACAAACGCTAGTGTGATTGCACTTATGTAAATCAATGGATTGCTTAGTTGTGAAAAGTCTGGACTGTGCATTTGCTCAAATAAATCGCCCATCGATTTTGCAACAGGTAGGGAGACAAGATGTGATTCTTTGAGTGCTACATCAGGGTAATAAAAACGTAAATATTCATTAAAAAGAACCCCTAGGATAACAATATGAAGTAATTGAAAAACGTTTGATATTTTAAGTGCTGGATGCTCCCAAATGATCAGAATAATCAAAGATATAACGGCAATAGTCATTGCAGTAGGTGAAAACGAATCAAACATATGTGTTAATTCAGAAAATGAAGAATAGCTATCTGACTGAAAAAAAGACAAATCTCCTTCATAATCGCCATCATAACCGACTGCATGAGGGATTTGTTTGATAAAGATAATGGCTCCAACACCTGACAACATACCTTTAATGACAGCACTAGGAAAATAATGTGCAATGGTTCCCATTTTAGTGAGTCCCATCACAATTTGACATATGCCTGCAAGAAATACTGTTAATAAAAATGCACTAAATCCAAGTGATTCAATACTACTGAGCATAATGACAACCAATCCGGCTGCCGCACCACTAATACCAAGTGAAGAGCCACTCAATGGTGCCACTAATATACCACCCACAATACTGGCAATTAATCCTGAATACAATGGCGCCCCGCAAGCAAGTGCAATGCCTAGGGACATAGGAATAGCTATAAAGAAAATAGCCATTCCTGCTGGAAAATCATACTGTATATTTTTGAATTCAATCATCGATAGAGGCACCAGAATTATTATTAGAAACGAACCAACTAAATATGTTTCTCACCAATACCTGAAAAACGTTGGTAACCGTCTATCTCAATGAATTCAACTCGAATATTGTCGTCTGAGGTGGTGGCTAAAAAATCCTCGATCGTTTCCAAAATATCATGATCAATAAATTTTGCTCTCGTAGTATCAATTGTGACAATACTGTTTTCTTCGATGCTCAAAATAAATTTACGCAGTACCGCTTTGTTCAAAAATGACACGTCTTTATTAAAAGAGAGCTGGTAATGTGAACCTTCTTTAGACAGCGTAATAGCGGCTTGATAATTCGCTTTTATAACAAAGAACAAACCAAACGCCATGCCAATAGCCATACCTTCAAGTAAATCGGTGATAAGAATTGCTGCAATAGTAATAATAAAAGGCAAAAATTGACTCGCCCCTTTTTGATAAAAATGCTTAAAGACAGCTGGATTTGCTAATTTATAGCCTGTATGCAATAAAATCGCCGACAAACAGGCAAGTGGGATAGTATTTAAATACTCCGCGACAAATAAAATGCTCAACAGCAACCAAACACCATGTAGAAAACAGGAAAGATGCGTTCTTCCTCCTGCATTGATATTGGCTGCACTTCGAACGATAACAGCGGTCATAGGCAGGCCGCCTAAACAGCCGCTTACAATATTGCCAATCCCTTGTGCTTTTAATTCACGATTCGTTGGTGCAATACGTTTGAGTGGATCTAACTTATCTGTGGCTTCTAAACTCAGCAATGTTTCAAGGCTAGCAATAATGGCAATAGTCACTGCAGAAGCATAAGTATCGAGTCGAGTTAAATAACTAAAATCAGGAAAAACAAAGTAATCAAATAGCTCTATTGGACTATTTATAGGAGGAAGATTGACGAGATGCTGTTTACTTACCGCCCATTCGGGGGCATATTGAATAGTGTATTGATTGTACGCAATACCCCAAATGACAGCGAGGAGCGCAGCAGGAATATGCTTAAAAAACGTATGTTGCTTAAACCAAGGTAAATTCCAAATAATTAAAATGAATAGTGCGACACTGCTAATCACAATCGAGCCATGCGAGATATTATGTGAAATCGAATCGATTAACTCTTGTAGGCTCGATTCCGCACTTTCTTGCATATAGCTTTCGTCACCCTCGTAGCTGGTGTGATAGCCAGTAGCATGCGGTGTTTGTTTGATAATTAAAATTAAACCGATTGCTGCTAGCATCCCTTCAATGACAGCAGAAGGAAAAAATGCACCAATAATACCAGCCCGTAAATACCCCAATATCAACTGAATGATACCCGCTAAAATAACGGCTACCAGTAAACCTTGAAAGCTACCTAATGTTTCAATAGCGGAAAAAACAATTACCGTCAAACCTGCTGCAGGACCCGATACGCATAATTGCGATCCACTTAAAAAAGAAACCAATAGTCCGCCTACAAGACCTGCAATTAATCCTGAAAATAAAGGTGCTCCTGATGCTAATGCAATTCCTAAACAGAGCGGCAATGCAATTAAAAACACCACTAATGAGGCCGACAAGTCACCTTTAAAATTCGCACCGTAATAGGCAATATGTTTATGAATCATAATAAATCCTCATTTAAATCAATTGATTGATTTCTATTTAGTGACGATAGAATCAAATTTAGGTCACACACTATCTTTAAATAAATAACCTTGATTACGCCGAGTAATAATCCGCTGTTTACCTATCTTTTGACGCAATCGAGAAATATAGACTTCAAGGACGTTACTACCCGGGTCAGAATCCAGTTCATATAAATTTTCGATTAATTTGGATTTTGTCAAAAGTTTATTGGGGTTTAAAAAAAACAACCTCAGTAACATATATTCAATAGGGGTTAAATCATGAACAATATTATCATTCGTGACCGTTTTATTATTTTCATCCAAGGACAAACCACAGGCTTCAATACGTTTTAGAGATTCGCTCTTACTGCGTTTTATAATAATGTTGAGACGCGTAAGTAATTCTTCAATATGAAAGGGTTTGCCTAAATAATCATCAGCACCGGCTTTAAGACCATCTGCACGGTTATACCAGTTATCTCGAGCAGTAAGAATTAGGATAGGAGTGGTTAACCCTTTTTTCCGCCATATTTTTAGTAAATCTAAACCTAATAGGTCCGGTAATCCTAGATCGAGTACGATAATGTCATAATCTTCAGTAGACCCCATAAGCTCACCTGATTTTTCCTCCATCGCTAAATCAACAGTAAAGCCCGATTTAACTAAATCTTGTTTAATTAATTTCCCAAGGTGTTGGTCATCTTCAACAAGCAATAATTTCATTAATCTTCACCTCAAATATGTCCATATATTAAAACCAAAAAACCTTTGCAAATAGTCTGAAAATAGCCAATGAGCAGTTCAAAATACGCAGTCCAATTGATTTCTCATTGAATTTTTTTTAATTATAAATTGCTAGACTGAATAGAAACTGAACAAAGCGGTTTTTTTAAGCAATGCAGATGTTTATTTTCTCTTTTGGAATGGATAAATGGATTTAATTTTCAGCTATGATTCATAAATATTTCAGATAATAGAAAATATTTTGAACTGCGTTATATTCACACGAGAACGTTATGAAAAGAATTACATTGATTATTGTGCTGTACTCAATTCCTCTTTACGCTATTCAAGCTCAAACCTTTACACCAATACATGCGGAAACACATAACAATATTACTTGTGTTAAAACCAGTGAAGAAGAAATAGGTATGCTTTTTGAAAGATGGAATGCTACTTTAGGGACGCTAGACCCCAATCAAGTCGCCTCTCAATATGCTAAAGATGCTGTATTACTCGCAACATTATCCGATAAGCCTCGAGCAAATCATGAGGAAATAAAAGATTATTTTGTTCATTTTTTACAAAAAAAACCTCAGGGGAAAATTGATCGTCGCATCATTAACCTAGGCTGTAATACAGCCTCTGATACGGGAATTTATACATTTACACTTCATGAAAAAGGTAAAATTAAGCATGTTCAAGCGCGTTACTCTTTTGTTTACGAATATGACGACGATCAATGGTTAATTGAGCACCATCATTCATCATTAATGCCTGAGCAACTATTTAAAAATTCTAATCGAAATCGTCATTAAATAATGAGTTTTACATTATTTTGGCATTTTCCGTTATGCTAATTGTAAATGTAGAGGCGAATCTTGAAAGAAATAATCATCATAGGAAATTGCAATGTGACAGTTGATTATTCTCAATTGGTTAATTCTGCAGATTTTGTTGTTCGATTTAATGAGATGCGTAATTATGGTTACAATTCTGGCACAAAAGTAGATGCGTTATGTGTGACTAATCTATCTACACCTGGACGGTTATTTTCAAAGTCGAAAACGTTGGAAAAATTTTCGTCTATTGAAACACTCAAAGAGATTTGGTTTCCGCGTACATCGAACCATTTACCTTTTCAATTCTGGTTTAGGCCGCTGAGTACGAAGGTATTTAGCTGTGCTGATTATCGAAATCACATTATTGCACGAAATAATTTTCATCAAAAAAATATAGTCTATTTTTCAGATGACTTATACGCAGCATGTTGTAGTGAACTACATATCGATTGTGAATCAATTAATTTCTCCCCAAGTACAGAGTATTTAGCAATTAAATATGTATTGCAACGGTTTGGAACATTAGACACACGAATTTCATTAATCGGCTTTTCATTTGATCAATCTAGTTGTTATCTATATAAAAATGAAAAAAATAGCGTAATAGAACTTCAAAAAAGGGGCTTGATTTATATTCTCAATTTTTATTATTATTCTTTTGCAAATTAAAAATGATCGTTTTTAATTTTAAAAACTATTTCTCAGTTAACTTGAATAAAGGTAAAACTTTGCAATAATGGGTAGCAGCTTAGTTTGATAAGCTAATAGTGTTGCCGAATATTTTTTATTATTAAGTTCAAAGCTGAGTATTTCTCCGAATTTTTTAGCGATTGCTGTGGCATCAACTAATGCAACTAAAACGGCTAATTTTTCATCTGGTTTTACTAACGCATATACCTATTTTATTCTTTTTACGCGTATGACATAACCAGAATGTGAAGCAACCTCTCAACGTCGATTTTTTTGAATTTAGCAATATCGCAAGATAAAAAAATCCCTCAATACTTTGCAATAATGAGAGCTTAGCGATTAAATCAAACTATTAAATATAAAAAAACTATCTATGTAGATTTTGTCGCTGAATTTAGCGTTGGACTCGTCATCTGTATCTGCTTACACTATTGGTGATGGTGCTTATATGTTCGAAGTATATATTTCAATGACGGGGCTAATCTCGAAAACATACCGAAAACTATAGTAATTATGTTAAAGATGATTTGCGATGACTAGTTAATAATCGCAATTGTTCATAGTTTTTTTTAAACTGTTCAATATTATGGTATTCATTGCCGATTATATAGTTTTTTAGCAATGAGCAAAAGCAATACGATTGATTAGAAATAAATTGTTTAAATTCATCATGAGGCGCGTTAAGCATGAATTTCACCAGTCTTGTATTGAATATAACACCTTCATTTTTAATAATATAATCCATATCAGACAGGTTTTTCATAAAAGCATAATTGAGTTCATTTTCAATAGCCGG
>ERZ1034363.981-NODE-981-length-17389-cov-3.858480_pt1 | contig 17389 bp, 17 predicted proteins | sample MGYA00520616_ERZ1034363 | MGnify/ENA primary metagenome ERZ1034363 (study PRJEB33736, sample SAMEA104284506) | Azolla filiculoides | biome: Urban; feature: Water surface; material: Ditch water | place: Netherlands | collected 2015-10-28 | depth 0-0.1 m ...
ATTGTCGCCAGCTATCCGGACCTGCGTTTGTTTTCCCTGCCGTCGCTGACCAATGAGGGCGTGCGCCGCCACCTTGAGTTAGGTGTTGCCGGTCAGGCGGCAGGCGTAGAGCAGGCGCTGCAGGAAATAATTGCAGAAGTGGATCGTAGGAAGCTTGCCTGGCGCTATCGCGACTGAGGGCTTGCGTTACCGAATTGTTGCGGCACTTTATTTGCCAGGGCTGATCACGGCCTTGGCGCGACCGTCCGGCGCATTACTGATGGCAGGTGCGGTGGTGCTCGGTAGGGTGGCCTTGCTGGGTGCCGATATAAAGCCCGTTGGTTTTGGTGGGTGAGGCGCAGCAGCAGGTTGAGCCGGTAGTGATTTGCCAACTTCCGGAATCGGCTGGCCTTTGGCTAGGATCTGATAGCGCTCGGTGACGTTATCGTAAATGATGACTTCACCTTTGGCGTCATCGGTCGAGGTTTTGATGCGCGCTTGATCGAAGAAAATAAATTTGTCGGTGCGGTCATCGTATTCGATGCGTTCGGCCCAGCCTTCCATCCAGCCTTTGCCATCGTTCTCGCGTTGCTTCACATACGCCAGTTTGTTCGCTGAGCCGGTAGCGACGCTTTTGCTGAAGCCTGCGGCATCCTGTTTGATGGCGACTTTGTCCGCTGTCAGCAGTCGCGAGCCCTGAGTCATGCGCACTTGGCCAATGTAGTTATAGAGCTTGCGGTATTCGTCCATGTTGGCGCTATTGGAACGAAAGTCCATTGGCTTGCTGCTATCTGTTTTATCTGCCCATACAGGGGCTGCGGTGAGCGCCGCAAAAACTGTGGCGAGCAATAGGCGCGATAGGTGAAAAAGCGGTGTACTCATAAGACTTAGCGCTTGTAGCTGCCAGTGACATTGCTATGGAAACTGAATGTCTGCGTGACGTTATCTGCTTCAAAGCCGGTGCCACTAATCCATGAGCTGCCTTGTTGAACACGTGCAAAGCCGGGGGTGCGTGCACGCTCTTCATCAACCAGCACGTGCATGTGAGGTGCGGTAAGTGTGAGTGCCGGTTTGCCACCTTGTGCCGGACGCACGGCTTTGACATCGCCGGTGAGATCGACTTCTGAACCATCGCTATTCACAACGGCCTGGTTGGCGTTGACGGTAGAGGTGCCAGTATTGACGGCAAAGCGTTGTAAAAATGGTTTCTGGATGACAGACGATTCGTCATCGGGAAAGTGCCGAAGTTCGGTGCCACGCAGACCGGCTTTACGGTTGCCGGCTTCGTCATAACTGACCGCATCAAAGTGTCTGACGATGGTGTCGGGGTCATGACGAAATCGGCCGCCAATATCAACGGGATCTGCAGTCGCAACGATATTCAGCCAGTAGGAAAGCGCGGCCAGCAGTGCCATGATTCCGATCGGAAAGGCGGCAGTGACAATGTCTCGAAGTACTGGCTGAACTACGGAATCGGGTGTGCGATTGAACATGCTTAGTGGATGCCACTGGTCAGAAACGCATCGAGCTTGTCTTGCGCCTGAAGGATGTGTTCGCAAACGGCGCGCACGGCGCCGCGGCCGCCGCCTTCAACGGTCACCAGATCCGCGGTCTGCTTGACGATGCCCACGGCATTGGCGGGCGCGGCCGAGAAGGCACAGGCTTTCATGACCGCCAGATCAATCAGATCGTCGCCCATAAAACCCGCTTGGGAAAAATCCAGTCCAGCTTCTTTGAGCCAGGTGCCGAAGACTTTGTGTTTGTCGCTGACGCCTTGTGCCAGATGGGTAATGCCTAGATTCTTGGCGCGATGTTCGACGGCAGGCGATGAGCGCCCGGTGATCCAGCCCACGACGATGCCGGATTTCTGCAGCATGCGGATACCGGCGCCATCCAGGGTGTAGAAGGTTTTGGTTTCGCTGCCATCGGGTAGATAGGTCAGCGTGCCATCTGTCATCACACCGTCGACGTCGAAGGCCATGAACTTGAGCGATTTGAGTGTTTGCGACATCAGACGACCTTGGCCTTAAAGAGATCGTGCATGTTAAGTGCGCCGGCCAATGCCCCCTGATCATCGGTGACGATGAGTTGGTTGATGCGATGCTTTTCCATGAGGGCAACGGCTTCAACGGCAAGTTTGTCGGCGCGAATGGTTTTGGGTGCGGCCGTCATGACTTCGCTTACTTTAACCTGTTGCAGGTTCAGCTGTTTGCCAAAGGCGCGGCGCAAGTCGCCATCGGTAAAGATGCCAAGCACGCGGTCTTGCGGGTCGCAGATGACTGTCATGCCTAGGCTGCCGCGGGATATGGCCAGGACGGCATCGGCCAGCGAGCTATCGGGTCCAACGCAGGGTAGATCGGCTTTGGCGTGCATGACATCGCGCACATGGGTGAGCAGCCGTCGACCCAGCGCACCGCCGGGATGTGACAGTGCAAAATCTTCCGGGCTAAAGCCACGGGCTTCGAGGAGTGCCACGGCCAGGGCGTCACCAAGCGCTAGTGCGGCTGTGGTGCTGGTGGTCGGTGCCAGGTTGTGCGGACAGGCCTCGCGCGCAACGCTACCATCTAACGCTACGTCGGCTTCTTTGGCCAATGTGGACTGCGGGTTGCCGGTCAGGGCAATGATTTGCGTGCCGCGTCGGCGTAACACCGGAAGAATGCTCAGCAATTCTTCGGATTCGCCAGAGTAGGACAATGCCAGAAAGACATCGGCACCCGTAATCATGCCCAGATCGCCATGGCTGGCTTCTGCCGGGTGAACAAAGTAGGCGGGGGTACCGGTCGAGGCAAACGTAGCCGCCATCTTGCGGGCAACGTGGCCTGATTTGCCCATGCCGGACACGATAACGCGCCCTTTAGTCGAAAGCATCAGCTGTACGGCGCAAACAAATGCGTCACCCAGGCGGGGCGCCAACTCCAGCAGTGCCTCGGCTTCGGTTTGCAGTACGCCACGCGCCAGATTCAGGATCCGGTCGTTATCGTGTTTGGCAAAATTATTTGCAGCGTCAGCGAGTGGTTGTGCAGACATGGGTTGCGGCAGAGGTATGATTGAGTTCGAGTATAACAAACCAGCGGTATTAGCCCGTTGCCCTTGATTTAGCGATAGCCATGTCCACCCTGTCTTTAGTCCTGATGCTGCTTGCCGCTTCGGTGTTCGGGGTGATTCTGGTTCGCCGGGTAAATATGCCCCCGATGTTCGGCTACCTACTGGTAGGTCTGTTGATCGGCCCGCATGCGCTGTCGCTGCTTAAAAACGTAAAGGCTGCCAATACCTTAGCCGAATTTGGCGTGGTGTTTCTGATGTTCTCCATTGGCCTGGAGTTTTCCGTGGCGCGGTTGTTTACGATGCGCAAAACGGTATTTGGTTTTGGCATGGCGCAGGTGCTGGTGACAATGGCGGTGGTTACAGGCATTGCCATGCTGGCAGGGCTCTCCTGGCAGCCGGGTCTGGCATTAGGTGGTGCCGTTGCGATGTCATCAACGGCGGTGCTGTCTAAATTGCTGGTGGAGCGTCGTGAATTGCAGGCGCCGCACGGCCGTGAAGTAATGGGTGTGTTGTTGGCGCAGGATCTGATTGTGGTGCCGCTGCTCATTGTGATTCCCGCATTGGGCCAGCCGGCCGCCGATATGGCCATGGAAGTAGGCGTGGCCTTGCTCAAGGCTACTATGGTGCTTGGCGTCGTGCTCTTTCTGGGTCAGAAATGGATGCGCCGCTGGTTCCATATTGTGGCGCGCGGCAAATCCTCTGAGCTATTTGTGCTCAATGTGCTGCTGGTGACCCTGGGGCTGGCTTATGTGACAGAGGAAGCAGGGCTATCGCTGGCGCTGGGTGCCTTTGTAGCGGGGATGCTGATTTCCGAGACGGAATACCGGCATCAGGTGGAAGAAGACATCAAACCTTTCCGTGACGTATTGATGGGGCTGTTTTTCGTCACGATTGGCATGATGCTGAATCCGACCGTGATCTGGAAGCAGTTCTGGCTCGTGCTGTTGCTCATTGTGGGTGTGCTGCTGGTCAAGGCGCTGATTGTGTATGGCTTATCCCGCGCCTTTGGTGGCAGCCAGTCTACGGGGTTGCGTTCGGCACTCTGGTTGGCGGCGGGCGGCGAGTTCGGTTTTGTGCTGCTGACAGAAATCGCCACGGCGCGTTTGGCCCCGCGCCCGATTATCCAAGTGGTGCTGGCGGCTTTGCTGATTTCGATGATGCTGGCACCGATTATTGTGCACTGGTGTGACCGGATTGTGATCCGCTTCTCGGCGGGTGAGTGGCTGGCCCGCTCGATGCAGCTGACCCAGTTGGCAGCCGCATCGATTGCCACGCAGAAGCATGCCGTGCTGTGTGGTTTTGGCCGGAGCGGTCAGTCACTGGCGCGCATATTGGCGCAGGAAAATATCAGTTATGTGGCGCTGGATCTGGATCCGGAGCGGGTGCGTGCCGCAGAAAAAGGCGGCGAGTCTGTCATGTTCGGTGACGCGGGTCGGCGTGAGAATCTTATTGCCGCCGGTGTTAAGCGCGCGAGTGTGGTGGTGATTACCTTTGCCGATACGCCATTGGCAGAGAAGGTGCTGCACTACTGTCGTGAGTTGCGTCCTGATCTGCCGGTGCTAGTGCGCACAGAAGATGAGCGTGAGCTGCCGCGGCTAGTGGCGGCGGGTGCGGCGGAAGTGGTGCCAGACGCACAGGAAGCCAGCTTGATGCTGGGTTCGCACGCGTTGCTCCTGATGGGCGTGCCGCTGAATCGCGTGATGCGGCGGGCGCGTGATGCCCGGAATGCGCGCTACCGTCTTTTGCGGGGTTTCTTCAAGGGGATGTCCGATCAGCCCGAAGAAGCCGATGCCGAATCTGCGCGGATGTCTTCGGTGTTGATTGAAGCGGGCGCCTTTGGCATCGGGCAGAGCCTGGCCGATCTGGAATTGCGCGATGTGGAAGTCAGTGCCATCCGCCGTCACGGTATTCGTGGCCTGGAGCCCGGGCCCGAAACACGTTTGCAAGAAGGCGATGTGGTGGTGCTGCTCGGCAGCCCGAATGCGATCGCGGCTGCCGAGGCGAAGCTACTACAAGGCGTTTAGTTGATGCCTTGCGTGGTCGGTTGCTGATCGCCGCTCGGGAGAGGCGTTACCGTGCCCTGGGTTTTGGCGGCATCTTCCTTGGCGTTCTGATCCAGCGCCTGAGCCTGCGGTTCCTTGATGATGGTGATCAAGGAAGTCTTCACTACGCGCTGCACGCCTGCAGTGGTGCGGGTGATCTCAACGCCGCGCTCGAGTTCGCTCTGCGTCAGGATGCCTAAAACATAGACCACACCATTTTCGGTGATGACCTTGAAGGCGTTGGCCAGTTCGGGGTTGTCGCCCAGCAAGCGGCTTTTAACCTTTGATGTGATGAAGCTGTCGTTGTTACGGACTTCCAGTGGCGCGACGGGGCCAATGACCAGCTGATTGTCGACGCCTTTGACGCCTGAAATGGCTTTCACTACATCGGTCGCCTTCTGCTTGTCGGCATCGGTAGCAACTTCGCCGGTCAGCAGGACGCGGCCATTAAATGCATTGGCAATAATGTGGGTGTCTTTCGTGGTGCCGATTTCGCCGAGCGGTGTTGCTGCCTGCACATCAATCCAGGCATCTTTGGAGTACGTGGTGAAAGGGCGGCGATCTGATAGCACAATAGCGCTGGCGGCGACGGCGCCAATAATGGCGGTTTCGATACAGGCCGTGAGCTGGGTTGAAATGCAGATGGCTGCTACGGCCGTGACGATGGTCCGTTTGGCATTCAATTTCATGCCTCTTCTCCGAGGAGCGATACATCAATGCCATCGCACAGTGCGTGGATGATGGTCAGGTGTGTTTCCTGCGTGCGTGCTGTGCGGTCGGCGGGCGCGCAAAGGTGCACATCGCCGGCGCGCAGCATTTCACCGATCTGACCGCCACCTTTACCGGTGAGGGCGATGACCTTCATGTCGTGCTCGTGTGCTGACTTGATGGCTTCAATGACGTTCTTGGAATTGCCTGAGGTCGAAATCGCCAGCAGGATGTCTCCGGGGTGGCCGAGAGCACGTACCTGTTTGGAAAACACCACGTCATAGGCGTAGTCGTTGGCAATGGCGGTAAGAATGGAGGTGTCGGTCGTTAGCGCAATAGCAGCCAACTCCTGACGTTCGCGCTCGAAGCGACCCACCAGTTCAGCGGCAAAGTGTTGTGCATCCCCGGCGGAACCGCCGTTGCCACAGGCAAGAATTTTGCCGCCGGCAATGAGGGCTTCAACCATGGTGTCGATCGCAGCCGCTACCGGCGCGCTGAGTAATTCAGCGGCGCGCAGCTTGGTTTGGGCACTATCTTCGAAATGACGTTTAACGCGGGCTTGCAAATCCATGAGGCTACTCCGTAAGTGATTGACCACTAAGCCATGAAAAGTTGGTGCGATCTTAACATGGGCCGACTCGGTGCTTGGCGACCGGCTGGGCCTTTAGTCCGAGAGAATCACGCTAATTTCGAAGCGCAGTCGTCGCCAGGGTGATTCTTCCGGCCGTAATGCCACAACCCGGGCGACCAGTGGTTGCCCGCGATCCATGGCGCGCGCTACCGCTTTGTTCTCCCGGCGCGGTACATAGCCCAGCATATGACCCTGCCAGAGCACCTGAATGGCGTTGCTGTCATGCGGATTGGTAGGGTCACGCTGGAGGGTGAGCGTATCGCCAACCCTGATCTGTGACACCACGTCGGGCAATGCATGGAATTGGCTTCCCGCAAGCGGAGACGATTGAATCAGCAATGTTGCTTGCCCGCGCTGCTCTGCCGCGGCCCTGGGAGCTTCCTCTGGTGGTGCTGCCTGCGCTGCACCAGAAACCGCAAGCGCAAAGAACGTGGCGCACAAAATGCCACACCGTAAAAAGCTGTGTTGGCGTCTAGTCGGCTTGGAAAGCATCTTTAATCCACTCTAATTGATTGGCGTCGAGGCTGTCCAGCAAGATGCAGTCAAACCGACAGGGGCGTTCTGCTTGCCGTGGATAGCGCAGCAGGTAGCAGCGGGCGGCATGAATGATGCGTTGCTGTTTGCGGTGGTCAATGCTGGCGGCTGCACCGCCAAAGCGGGCGTTGCGTCTGAGGCGGACCTCAACAAAGACCAGCGTCTGGCCATCGAGTGCGATACAGTCAATCTCGCCACCGCGCACGCGATAGTTGCGTAGCAGAATACGTAGCCCCGCCTGTTCCAGATGTGCAGAGGCTAAAGCCTCTGCTGCATTACCGGCCACTTGCTTGGGGGTGAGCGTGGTATCTTGGTGTGGCATCCGCTTCATTAATCAAGACGATTTATCAAACTGCAATGGCTACTCTAACCCAAGCAACGGAAAACAGCACGGCGACGCTTTATGTGGTGGCAACGCCTATTGGCAATCTGGAAGATCTGACGCCCCGTGCGGCGCGGGTGCTGCGCGAGGTTGCGGTGGTGGCGGCCGAAGATACCCGTCGTACAGCCACATTGTTGCGTCATGTGGGCAGCGGGGCATCGATGCTTGTGGCCGATGAGCATCATGAGCAGCGGGCTGCACAGAAGATTGCAGCGCATTTGGCGGCTGGTCAGTCGGTGGCGTTGGTAAGCGATGCCGGCACGCCGGCTATTTCGGATCCGGGTGGACGGGTGGTGGCTGCGTTGCGCGCCGAAGGCTGGCCGGTCGTTGCAGTGCCCGGGGCTTGTGCCGCAGCGGCAGCGCTGTCGATTGCCGGTTTAACGCATGCCGGTGGCGGCTGGGTTTTTGCCGGGTTTTTGCCGACGAAGACGCAGGAGCGTTTGCGGGTGCTGGCCGAGTGGAAGGCACGCGCCAGCGACGATTTGGCGCTGGTGTTTTATGAAGCGCCGCATCGCATTGATGAGACGCTCGCTGCGTTAGCAGAGGCTTTTGGCGCTGAGCGTGAGATTCTGATCGGGCGCGAGTTGACGAAAGTGTTTGAAGAATCGGTACGCTTGCCGTTGGGCGAAGCGGTGGCTTGGCTGAAATCCGACGTAAATCATGCGCGAGGCGAATTCGTGCTGGTGATTTTTCCACCGGCTGAACAGAAGGTGGTGTCCGTTGGTCTTGATGACGCTGCAGACAAGACGGTGCAGGTGCTGGTGGCTGCCGGCCTGCCCACCAAGCAGGTTGCACAGATCGCCCAGCAGTTAACCGGGGCGCCTAAGGATTTGCTCTATCAGCGTGCCCTGGAGCTCAAGGCCTGATCGCGTAAAATACACATGTATCCAGATATCAATGCGCTTAAGGCGCCAAAGGCTCTGACGTGACTGCTTTGATTAATGAACTCGTTATTCGCCAACCTGATGATTGGCATATTCATCTCCGTGATGATGATGCATTGAAAGTGACTGTGCCGCATGTGGCTGCCCAGTTTGCACGGGCGATCATCATGCCGAATCTGCGACCGCCGGTGACTACGGTGGAAGCTGCGCAGGCCTATCGTGAACGTATTCTTGCTGCGCGCCCGGCGGGGTCTTCGTTTGATCCGCTGATGACCCTGTATCTGACAGATACGACAACGCCAGAAGAAATTGCTAAAGCCAAAGCGTCGGGTTTTGTGAAGGCGGTGAAGCTTTATCCAGCGGGCGCAACCACTAATTCGGATGCGGGCGTGACGGCAATCGAGAAGACTTATCCTGCATTGGCTGAAATGGCAGCGCAAGGCATACCGTTATTGGTTCATGGTGAAGTCACCGATAGCACGATTGATCTGTTTGACCGTGAAGCCGCATTCATCGAGCAGGTGCTCAAGCCGCTATTGCATAAATTTCCGGATCTACGTGTGGTGTTTGAACACATCACGACAGCAGATGCGGCGGCTTTTGTACGTAGCGCGGGCGTTAATGTGGGGGCGACGATCACGGCGCATCACCTGCTCTATAACCGCAATGCGATTTTCCAGGGCGGTGTCCGTCCGCATTATTACTGCTTGCCGGTACTGAAGCGCGAGACACATCGCGAAGCACTGGTTTCAGCCGCGACATCGGGTTCGCCACAATTCTTCCTGGGCACCGATTCGGCGCCGCATGCCAAACTGACGAAGGAAGCCGCCTGTGGCTGTGCTGGCTGCTATACCGCAGGCGAAGCGATGGAGATGTATGCAACGGCGTTTGATGCGGTCGGTGCGCTGGATAAGCTGGAAGGCTTTGCGAGTTTGCATGGCTCCGCTTTCTACGGCTTGCCGGTAAATGAACGTAAGGTGGTATTGCGTCGTGCACCTTTGACGGTATCGACAGGTTATCCGTACATCAATGGCGATACCTTGGTGCCGCTCGAAGCCGGTAATACCCTGCCTTGGTCATTCACCCACGTATAATACTTTTGGGAAGTCGCCCAGGCAGTCGCTGCGTACCGCAAGGTGCGGGGAGGAAAGTCCGGGCTCCATTGAGCAGGATGCCGGCTAACGGCCGGGCACCGTGAGGTGACGGAAAGTCCTACTGGAAGCAGTGGGCAGCAATGGTGAGTGTCTGAGTCCGGTTCGTCCCGTCTCATTGTTGCTGGCAACAGAAAGCAAACCGCCGATGGCGTCAGACGCCAGGTAAGGGTGAAAGGGTGAGGTAAGAGCTCACCGCGTCCGGGGTTAACGCCGGGCGGCACGGTAAACCCCATCCGGAGCAAGACCAAATAGGGAAGCATGGCGTGGCTCGCGTCGCTTCCGGGTAGGTTGCTTGAGCGTTTCGGTAACGGATCGCCTAGAGGAATGGCTGCCACGCAGCCGGGTACGCCCGGTTGTGCACAGAACCCGGCTTATCGGGCGACTTTCCAATCTGATTTTATTTAATTGATGAATCGCCATCCCAAAATAGGGGTGGCGATTTTTTTTGCGCTCAGCCAAAAATATTTTTGTGGATAACTTTGTGGGTTTTCTTAATCAGGTACTTTAAGTGCCGATTTTGGTCCATTGATTTATATGGATATTTTTTGTGACGATCAACTGCAAAAAGTGCGCTAACCCCTTGTTGTCATTAGAAAAAATGTGAAAAAAGACGTTGACCTGGTTATTTTTGTTCTATAAAGTGGAAAAAAGTGGGGAAAAGTGGGAAACCGCTGATTCGCATCCTATTCAACCAGCCAGCAAAAACGGTCATGTCCTTTCAAGGTGCTATCGCTCTGACGCTTGATGCCAAAGGTCGGCTCGCCATTCCGGCGCGTCACCGTGGCGCGCTGTCGGCTGCGTTGGCCGGGCGTGAAGTGACCGCCGAGTCTGGTGGTCTGATTCTGACCGCGCACCCGCATAAGTGTTTACTGTTGTATCCAGAGCCTGCGTGGGCGCCGATTCGTGATCGCATCCTCAAGGCGCCAAGTTTTGATACGCGTTCCGCAGCGCTCAAGCGCGTGCTGATTGGTAATGCCCGTGAAGAAGCGATGGATTCGGCAGGTCGTTTGCTGCTGGCCCCAGAGCTGCGTGAATTTGCTGGTCTGGAACGTAAGGTGTGGATGGTGGGTCTAGGTTCGCACTTCGAATTGTGGAGCGATGCCGGTTGGCAAGCTCAAAATGCAGCCGCTGTAGAGGTGCTGCAATCTGCTGAGCCGCCTGCCGGTTTTGAGGACTTCGCACTGTGATGAACCGCGTCGAGGTGAGTAGCCCTACGCCTCGCGCCCCCAGTGTCTCCGCCGCCTCCGCAGAATCTGCAAGTCCTATGTCCGAATTTCATCAGACCGTATTGCTCGACGAGGCCGTTGAGGCGTTGGCGATTCGTCCGGATGGTTGCTACATCGATGCCACTTTTGGTCGTGGTGGTCACTCCCGAAAGATTCTGTCGCAACTCGGCCCGCAGGGTCGGTTGCTCTCGCTTGATCGCGACCCGCAGGCGATTGCTGCGGGCGGCTTGCTGAACGATCCGCGTTTTACGCTGGCGCATACGGCGTTTGCCGGGATGGCACAGGCAGCGGCCGATGCCGGTATCACTCAGGTTGATGGCGTGTTGTTCGATCTTGGTTTGTCGTCACCGCAACTGGATACGGCGTCGCGTGGATTTTCTTTCCGGTTTGATGCGCCGCTAGATATGCGCATGGACACCACGCGTGGACAAACGGCTGCGGCCTGGCTGGCAGAAGTCGATGAAAAAACTTTGGCGGAGGTAATTAAGGACTATGGCGAAGAACGGTTTGCTGTCTCGATTGCAAAGAAGATTGTGGTTGCTCGGGCCGAGTGTCCTATCACCACAACAGGGGAGCTTGCAGCGCTCGTACGTTCGTGCGTGCGCACCCGTGAGCCCGGCCAGGATGCGGCGACGCGCACCTTCCAGGCTGTACGGATTTATCTCAATCAAGAGCTCGGCCAGCTGGCGTTAACGCTGCCGCAGGCGATGGATCTGCTCAAACCAGGCGGCCGTCTGGTGGTGATCAGTTTTCATTCGCTAGAAGATCGTGTGGTGAAACGCTTCTTTCAGGCGGGTGCCAAGCCGGTGGAGCCGCCCAAGGGCGTACCGCTCACCGCTGCGCAATTGCCTAAGCCGAAGCTCGCAGTGATTGGCAAGCCTGTTAAGGCAACGGCAGCCGAGGTGGCTGCTAACCCGCGGTCACGCAGCGCCATCATGCGCATTGCAGAAAAGCTGGCGGCCTAACAATGCGCCGGCTTAATCTCCTCCTGATTGTTGTGGTGCTGGTGTCCGCCATTGGCGTGATCACGAGTCAGCATCAGGCGCGCAAGCGCTTGCAGGCGCTGGAGCAGGAGCGGGAGCGGACGAATAATCTGGAAGTCGAGTTTGGTCAGCTGCAGTTAGAGATGTCGTCGTGGGCGGCGCATACACGCATTGAGAAAATCGCACGCGAAAAGCTGGGCATGCAGCCGCCTGACATGAAAAAAGTGCAGAAGCTAGGTGGTGGGCAATGAGTCGTAAAGACCATCGCTTTACCGAAAGCCCGGTGTTGAAAGACCAGCTTGCGAGCTGGCGTATTCATTTTGTGTCGGCGCTGATTTTTGGCGCGTTGCTGGCATTGGTAGGCCGCGCTTTCTATTTGCAGATGATCAATGAGGACTTTCTGCAGGCGCGGGGTGATGTGCGCTATCGCCGCGTGCTGGAAATTCCTGCGTCGCGCGGGAAGATTCTGGATCGCCATGGTGACATGCTGGCGCAATCGACGCCGATGCGCGCGGTATGGGCAACAGCGGATGCCAAGCTGGATCACGATCAGTTGAAAGCGCTGGGTGATCTGCTGGAGATGAATCCGAAAGCGATTGAAAAGAAGCTCACCGGCGATAAGAATTTTGTATATCTGAAACATCAGGTGTCGCCAGATGCCGCTGCGCGTATCGCAGCATTGAAGCTGCCAGGCATTCAGATGGACCGCGAATACAGCCGTTTCTATCCGGCTGGCGACATGGTGGCGCACATGGTCGGCTTTACCGGTAAGGATGACCGTGGCCAGGAAGGCGTAGAGCTAGCATTCGAATCGCGGCTTGTTGGTACCAACGGTGAACGCACCGTCATTAAAGACCGTCGTGGCCAGATTGTCGAAGAGGTGGGCTCGGAGCGTCCGCCGCAGGATGGCGAAGACATCCAGCTGGCTATTGATGCCAAGATCCAGTTCATTGCATTCAATGCGTTGCGTAATGCCGCAGAAAAATTCAACGCGAAGGGCGGCAGCGCTATCGTTGCCGACATCAAAACGGGTGAAATTCTGGCGCTGGCAAACTGGCCAACCTATAACCCGAATAATCGTTCGCAGCTTTCCGGTGGTCAGCTGCGTAATCGTGCGGTGACCGATAGCTTTGAACCGGGCTCGACCATGAAGCCGTTCATTGCGGCATTGGCACTGGATCGTGGCAAGTACAAGTTCGATTCCATCATCAATTGCGCGCCGGGCAAGATGACGATTGGCTCGGCAACCATTAGCGATGCGCATCCGCATGGTGCATTGACCTTGGCGCAAGTGATTCAGAAGTCGTCAAACATTGGTGCTACCAAAATTGCACTTGGGTTCCCTTCGGAAGATATGTGGAATATGTTCTCGAAGGTGGGTTTTGGTAAGCCGCTGGGCCTGGGATTCCCGGGCGAGGTCGGCGGCCGTTTGCGTCCATGGCAGACCTGGAAGCCGATCGAGCAGGCGACAATGTCTTACGGCCACGGCATCTCGGTAACCGTCGTGCAATTGGCGCATGCCTACATGGCATTTGCCCGCGATGGAGACGTCGTGCCATTGTCGTTGCTAAAGACAAACGGTCAGGTCCCTGCTCAGCCGGTGTTTGCCCCAGAGACATCACGCCAGGTGCGTTTGATGCTGGAGATGGTGGTCAGTCCGGAAGGCACCGCTAATAAGGCGGCTGTGCCGGGTTATCGCGTCGGCGGTAAAACGGGTACGGCGCATAAGCTAGTCGGCGGTCGCTATGCGAATAAGTATTTGGCTTCATTCGTGGGAATCGGCCCGATCTCCGATCCACGTCTGGTCGTGGGTGTGGTGGTCGATGAGCCGGTCGGTGCACACTACGGTGGTGATGTAGCCGGCCCGGTATTCTCGGAAGTCATGGGCGGCGCCTTGCGTACGCTCGGCGTGCCTCAGGACAAAGAGTCAACGCCGGCAGCGCTGAAAGTGGCAGCACCGCCAGCGCCTGTAGTGGCCGCTGCGCCATCTGCGCCTGTCAAAAAGAAGGGGGCGCAATAATGGCGCCGCTTTCAACGCGTGAAGATGTGCTGAGCTGGGTCCTTGCGCAAGGCTTGCGGCCAACGGGTGTGTGCGCCGATAGCCGCCGCGTGCGGGCGGGCGATCTCTTTGTTGCCGAAGTGGCTGAAGCCGCTGCGCGTGCAGTCTATGCTCGCGACGCTTTGGCGAATGGTGCTTGTGCCGTACTTTGGTCGGCTGATCTGCCCTTGTGCGAAGCCGAGTTCGGTAGCGCGGCGGTAGTGGCTGTTCAAGGCTTGCATGCGCTGGCGGGACCGATTGCCCAGCAAGTCTATGGCAACCCGAGCACGCACTTGCGTGTTCTGGCCGTAACGGGAACGAATGGTAAGACAACGATCACCCAATGGCTGGCTCAAACCATGTCAGGTCGTTGTGCCGTAATCGGGACGCTGGGTGCGGGGTATCCGGATGCGATGGTTGAAACCGGCTTTACAACCCCGGATGCCGCTCAGTATGCGCACCTGCTAGCAGATTTTGTGGAAGATGGCGCAACGTCATGCGCGGTCGAAGCCAGCTCGATTGGTATTGAAGAAGCGCGTATGGCCGGTAGCGCGATTGATTGCGCTGTGTTTACCAATCTCACGCGAGACCATCTGGATTACCACCAGACGATGGAAGCCTATGCTGCGGCCAAGGCGAAACTCTTTGCCTGGGAAGGTTTGCGCGCCGCTGTCATTAACTATGACGACGCCTTTGGGCGGACACTCTTTGAAAAAACCACCGCGAAACTAGTGGTGGGCTACGGTTTGAGCGCGCGGCCTCAGGCGTTGCCAAGCGCTGTGGGTTGGGTTGGTGCGGAATCGGTGCAAACAACGGCACAGGGCATGAGCGCCACGCTGGTGTTTGGTGATGAGCGCTTGGCGTTTACGACACGGATTATCGGTCGGCACAATTTGTCGAACCTGTTAGCGGTTGCTGCAGTGCTGCTTGCTCAAGGCCTGGCGCCGGCAGAGATTGTTGTCGAGCTCACAAAGTTGCAGCCACCCGCTGGGCGTATGGCCTGCCTGGGTGGGGAACGTGCGCCGCTGGTGGTCGTGGATTATGCGCATACGCCAGATGCGCTGGCGAATATTCTCGCTGCCCTGCGTGACGTAACGCAGGCGCGCGGTGGCAAGCTGGTCTGTGTGTTTGGTTGTGGTGGCGATCGTGATCCGGGTAAGCGTCCGGAAATGGGTCGCGTTGCCGCTGCGGGGGCTGATGCGGTGTGCATCACCTCAGATAATCCGCGTTGGGAATCGGCAGCGGATATCCTTCAGGCAATTGCAGCAGGTGCCCCGGCGGCGCGTGTGATCGAAGAGCGTGCGCTGGCGATTCAGCAGGTGATTGCCGAAGCGGCGGCCGAAGACGTGGTGCTGCTTGCCGGTAAGGGTCATGAAACCGAGCAGGAAATTCGTGGTCAGCGCCATCCATTTGACGATGCGGTTCATGCCAAGGCAGCTTTAGTGGCCTGGAATGAGCGGCAGCTGGCCGGAGCAGAGGTCTGATATGGCGATGAAACCAATGCGCTCTGTGCGACTATCTGAAGCCGTGCCGTTGTCGCTGGTGACTGATTGGTTGTCTGCGCCACTACCGGCGGCATCCGCAGGAATTATGGTGCAGGGCGTCTCAACGGATACGCGTACCTTGCAGTCTGGAGATCTATTTGTCGCCCTGCGTGGCGAGCAGTTTGATGCGCATGAGTTTCTGGAAGATGTCCGGGAAGCCGGTGCGGTTGCTGCGGTGGTTGAGTCGGGTCACCCGATACTGTCGTCGCCGGCGCTCGATGGTTGGCCGCTGATCGTTTGTGACGACACGCGTCATGCATTGGGTACGCTGGGACAGGCCTGGCGCCAGCGCTTCACTCTGCCGGTTGTCGCTGTCACCGGTTCGAACGGCAAAACGACAACCAAGGAATTGGTGACGCATCTGTTTGCAGCTGCCGTGGGCGAGGATGCGGTATTGAGTACGCTGGGCAATTTCAATAACGAGATTGGGTTGCCGTTGACGCTGCTGCGACTGAGTGCCGAGCATCGTTATGCCGTGATCGAACTGGGGATGAGTCATCCTGGTGAAATTGCGGCGTTGGCACAGTTGGCGCAGCCATCAATTGCCATCGTAACCAATGCACAACGCGCACATCTGGCGGGTATGGGTTCGCTGGTGGGTGTGGCTGAAGAGAAAGGTAGCCTGTTTGATGCCTTGCCCGAAGGTGGTGCAGCGATCGTGAATCTGGACGACCCGCATGCCGATCAGTGGTTGGCGCGTATTCAGGCCGGTCGCGAAGTACTGGGTACACATGTGCAATCAGCCAAGCAGTGTGGTGCTAGTGCACCAGCGTTTGTCGCAGAGATCATGGAAACCAGCCTGCAGGGTCAGGTCTTGCAAATGAGCACGCCGGCCGCTCAGGTGATTGTGACGCTGCCGCTGAGCGGAGTGCACAACGCCAGCAATACGGCGCAGGCCATGGCCGCCGGTTTTGCTGCGGGTCTTGATATGCAGGCTATGGCGATATCGCTGGCAAATTTTGGTGGCGTTGCCGGCCGGCTGCAGCGTAAGCAGACAACCCGTGGCGCTCAGATCATTGATGATACGTACAACGCTAATCCGGATTCGATGCGGGCGGCGATTGACGTCCTGGTTTCGGGTGCCGCGGCTGGTGTGCAGTCAGTACTGGTCATCGGCGATATGGGTGAGGTGGGTGCTGAAAGCGAAGCGCTGCATGCCGAAGTGGGTGCCTATGCGGCGCAATGTGGCGTGAACAAGCTCTATGCCGTAGGCCCGCTCTCAGTAAATGCTGTCAAAGCCTATCAAACAAAAGGTGCCGGCGAAGCCCGGCATTTCGCCACACAGGAAGACCTGGTGGCAGCACTAAAAAATAACCTCGGTGTCGATGCCGTGGTTCTGGTTAAAGGTTCGCGTTCATCACGTATGGAAAACGTGGTGAATGCGCTTGTGGATCAAGCGTAGGAAAACAAGATGCTACTTTGGCTCTCGGAATGGCTGGCTCAGGATGTGCGTGCATTCAATGTCATTAACTATCTGACATTGCGCACGGTGCTGGCTGCATTGACGGCGCTGGTCATCAGCTGGATGGCAGGACCTGCCGTGATTCGCTGGCTAGCTGCCAAGAAAATCGGCCAGGCAGTGCGTACCGATGGTCCGCAGACGCATCTGGTGAAGTCGGGTACGCCGACGATGGGTGGTGTGTTGATCCTGATCGCTACCGGTCTTTCGACGCTGCTCTGGGGTGATCTGGAAAACCGTTACGTCTGGGTTGTGCTGCTGGTGACGCTGGGAACCGGTGCGGTTGGTTGGTATGACGATTGGCGCAAAGTGGTATATCGCGATCCCAAGGGTTTGGCCAGCCGCTGGAAATTCTTCTGGCAATCAGTGATTGGTCTGGCCGCTGCAGTATTTCTGGCCATGACGGCCAATACCCCGATGCAGTTCCAGCTGATTCTGCCGTTCTTCAAGGATGTGGCCATTCCGCTGGGTGTGGGTGGTTTTATTGTGCTGACCTATCTGGTGATCGTGGGCACTTCGAATGCCGTGAACCTCACCGATGGTCTGGATGGCCTCGCCATTATGCCGGCCTGCATGGTGGCTGCAGCGCTGACGGTGTTTGCCTATGTAGCCGGTAACGCGGTCTATGCCAAATATCTGTTCATGCCTTATATGCCTGGCGCAGGTGAGATCTGCGTGCTGCTCGGTGCGCTGGTCGGCGCTGGTCTGGGCTTCCTATGGTTCAACGCCTATCCAGCCGAAGTGTTTATGGGCGATGTGGGTGCGCTGGCAATTGGTGCC
>ERZ1034363.984-NODE-984-length-17375-cov-2.974679_pt1 | contig 17375 bp, 16 predicted proteins | sample MGYA00520616_ERZ1034363 | MGnify/ENA primary metagenome ERZ1034363 (study PRJEB33736, sample SAMEA104284506) | Azolla filiculoides | biome: Urban; feature: Water surface; material: Ditch water | place: Netherlands | collected 2015-10-28 | depth 0-0.1 m ...
TCATCAGCTTGTTGACGAAGCGCCAGCCGATGGTGGTGTCATAGACGGCATTGGCGCGGCTGAAGGCGCTTTCGGCCTTGGGCATCACGAAGGGCGCGCGGCTCATGCTCTCCACGCCGCCGGCGATCATCAGGCCGGCTTCACCGGCGCGGATCGCGCGGGCTGCGGTGCCCACGGCGTCCAGGCCCGAACCGCACAGGCGGTTGATGGTGGCGCCAGGCACGTCAATCGGCAGGCCCGCCAGCAGGCTGGCCATGTGCGCGACGTTGCGGTTGTCTTCACCGGCCTGGTTGGCGCAGCCATAGAGCACGTCGGTCACGGCGGCCCAGTCCACATTGGGGTTGCGGGCCATCAGCGCACGCAGCGGGATCGCGCCGAGATCGTCGGTGCGCACGCTGCTCAAGGCGCCGCCGTAGCGGCCGAAGGGGGTGCGGATGGCGTCGCAGATGAAAGCCTGGGTCATGGAATAGCTCCTGTTGGTTTCTGGAAATTACTGGAAGTTTTTATTGAATGGCGTCAGTGCTGGATCGGCAGGCCCACCAGCTTTTCCAGCTCGGCGTGGTCCAGTCCGTCCACCTTGTCGATCAATTGCAGGCCTTGCGGCGTGCAGGCCAGGGTGGCCAGGTCGGTGTAGATACGCTTGACGCAGCCGATGCCGGTCAGCGGGTAGCTGCACTGGGCGACGACCTTGCTCTCGCCTTTTTTGGTGAGCAGATCCATCATCACCCAGGTCTGTTTGGCGCCGATGGCCAGGTCCATCGCACCGCCCACGGCGGGGATGGAGCCGGGCTCGCCGGTGCTCCAGTTGGCCAGGTCGCCCGTGGCGGAGACCTGGAAAGCGCCCAGCACGCAGATGTCCAGATGGCCGCCGCGCATCATGCCGAAGCTGTCGGCGTGGTGGAAGTAGGCGCCACCCGGCAGCAGCGTCACGGGCTGCTTGCCGGCGTTGATAAGGTCGAAGTCTTCGTCTTCAGGCGCGGGCGCCGGGCCCATGCCCAGGATACCGTTCTCGCTCTGCAGGATGACTTCGCGCCCGGCCGGGATGTGGTTGGCGACGAGCGTCGGCTGGCCGATGCCCAGGTTGACATAGGCGCCGTCGTGGATGTCCTGCGCCACGCGCTGGGCCAGGGCTTCTTTGCTTCTTTTTTGATAGCTCATGATGACCATTTCACGCTGGGATAGTGTCAATTTCAATCAATTTTCTTGAATCCGCCGGCCTGCGTGGCCACCCGGTCGATTTTCACGATCTTGCGAACGTGGATGCCGGGCGTCACGATGACCTCGGGGTCCAGCGCGCCCAGTTCCACCACCTCGTGCACCGTGGCCACGGTGTGGCGGGCGGCGGTGGCCATGATCGGGCCAAAGTTGCGGGCGGCCTTGCGGTAGACCAGATTGCCCCAGCGGTCGCCACGCTCGGCCTTGATCAGCGCCACGTCGCCATGGATCGGGTACTCCAGCACATAGGGCCGGCCGTTGATTTCGCGGGTTTCCTTCAGGCTGCCGTCGCTATTTTTCGCCAGATCGGTGCCGAAGCCCGTGGGCGTGAAAAAGGCGCCCACGCCGGCACCGGCGGCGCGAATGCGCTCGGCCAGGTTGCCCTGGGGCACCAGTTCAAGCTCGATCTTGCCGCTGCGGTAGAGACCGTCGAACACCTGGCTGTCCGCCTGGCGCGGAAAGCTGCAGATGATCTTGCGCACCCGCCCGGCCTGCAGCAGCGCGGCCAGGCCGGTCTCGCCGTTGCCGGCGTTGTTGTTGACGATGGTGAGGTCACGGGCGCCCTGTTCGATCAGGCCGTCGATCAGTTCGTTGGGAATGCCTGCGGTGCCAAAGCCGCCAATCAGCACGGTGGCGCCGTCCTGCACACCGGCCAGCGCCTCGGCCACGGACGCGGCGATTTTGTTGATCATGGATCGTTCTCCAGAGGGGAAACAGCCGGTGCCGGAAAAGCATTCCGGCACCGTAAATTTTGTTCGAATTACGAACGTTTGTTCGTATAATGAATTTTAGGAGAAATTGACCCCCATGGCAATCGCTGTTGTACGCCCCGCAGACGCGCCCCAGCCTGGCGATGGCTATGTGCAGTCGTTCGCGCGCGGGCTCGAAGTCATCCGTTCGTTCAGCGCGCAGGCGCCGCAGCAGACGCTGAGCGAGGTCGCCAGCCGCACGGGCTTGAGCCGTGCCGGGGCGCGCCGCATCCTGCTGACGCTGCAGACACTGGGTTATGTGGAAACCGACGGCCGGCTGTTCCGCCTCACCGCCCGCATCCTGGACCTGGGCTTTGCCTACCTGTCGTCGATGCCGATCTGGAGCCTGGCCGACCCGGTGATGGAGGCGCTGGTCGAGGAGGTCAAGGAGTCGTGCTCGGCCGCCGTGCTGGACGGCACTGACATCGTCTACGTGCTGCGCGTGCCGGTGCACAAGATCATGCGCATCAGCCTGGGGGTGGGCTCGCGCCTGCCGGCGTACTGCACCTCAATGGGCCGGGTGCTGCTGGCCGGCCTGACCGATGCACAGGCCGAACAGCGCCTGGCCGCCAGCGACCGCCAGCCGCTGACGCGTGCCACCCTGACCGAGCTTGACGCGCTGATGGCCAGCGTGCGCCAGGCCCGCCAGCAAGGCTGGTGCCTGGTCGATCAGGAGCTCGAAGAAGGCCTGATCTCGCTGGCCGCGCCCATCACCGACCGCGCCGGCACCACCGTGGCTGCGCTCAACATCTCGGGCCAGGCCAACCGCACCAGCGCCTCCGTCATGCAGGCGACCATGCTGCCGCAGTTGCTGGCGGCGGCCCGGCGCATCTCCACGCTGCTGGCAGGCCGGCCCACGCCGGGCTGAAGGACAATCACGGCATGTTGATTCAGCCCTCCCAAGCCGATGTCCGGCGCTTTTTCTGCTCTGTCTATGCCAAGGCCCTTGCGGGCCAGCCGCTTGAAGCGATTGAAACCATCGCCAGCCTGTGGATCGACGAGCACCCCGAGTACCACGCCGAGCTGGCCGATGTCGATGCCGCGCTGCGGACCATGCTGGACGCCGATCCACAGCGTACCAACCCGTTCCTGCACCTGTCCATGCACCTGTCGATCACCGAGCAGTGCAGCATCGACCAGCCGCGGGGCATCCGTCAGGCGGTGGAACTATTGACGGCGCGCCGCGACTCGCTGCACGAAGCCCACCATGAAGCCATGGACTGCCTGGGCCGCATGGTCTGGGAAAGCCAGCGCGCCGGACGCCCGCCCGACGGCGCCGCCTACATCGACTGCGTGCAGCGCCACGCCACGCGCGACTGAGCCCGGTCGAACAACTCCATTTTTAATAGCAAACTATGACCATTTGACGCTGGGATGGTCGAGTTTTGACTTGAAAAGGCGCAAAAAAGCCCGCCGAAGCGGGCTGGTGACGCCGGAGGGACCGCGTTTTAGCGGAACTTCGACTGCGGCACGGTCTTGAGCTCACCGTCCAGCGAGGCCACATAACCGGCCAGCGCCTTGAGTTCGGCGTTGGAGAACTGCTTGGCAATACCGCCCATCACGCCATTGGCGCGCCCCCAGGTGCTGTTGCCTTCGGTCTTGTAGGACTTGAGGGCCACAAACAGGTAGTCGGCGTGCTGACCGGCAATCTTGGGGTAGCTCGGGTCGATCGGCTTGGAGAAGTTGTCGCCGTGGCAGGATACGCAGGCGCCCTTTTTCAGCAGTCCGGCCACGGCCGCACTCGGCTCATGCACTGGCCTGGCGGCGGGTGCCGCATCGGTCTTGCCGTGCTGCGCGTAGTAGGCCGCCACGTCGGCCATGTCCTGGTCGCTGAGACTGTCGGCAATGCCGCGCATCGTGGGATGCTTGCGGTCGCCCTTCTTGTAGGCCGCCAAGGCCGAAGTGATGTACTTCGCACCCTGACCCGAGATCATCGGCACCTTGTGAATTTCAGGAAAGCTGGCCTGGTAGCCCTTGATGCCGTGGCACCCAATGCACATGGCGATCTTGTTTTCGCCGGCCTTGGCGTCTCCCTTGACTTCTTGCGCCTGGGCGGAAATAAGCGTCACAGAAGCGACAGCAAAGGCAAATACCGAGGTCAACAGTTTGTTCATTTTGCGCGCACAATCGATCAAAGATTGATAAATATCAACCGGGAATTATATCGGCCCTCGGGTACGCTACGGTTTCGCGTTTTCCACTATTCACCACCTCCCCCATGAAATTCCAAGGCACCCAGAATTACGTCGCCACACAGGACCTCATGCTGGCAGTCAATGCCGCCATCACCCTGAAACGCCCTCTGCTGGTCAAGGGCGAGCCCGGCACCGGCAAAACCATGCTGGCCGAAGAAGTGGCAGAGGCACTCAATCTGCCCCTGCTGCAGTGGCATATCAAATCCACCACCAAGGCGCAGCAAGGTCTCTATGAATACGACGCGGTGAGCCGCCTGCGCGACTCGCAGATGGCGGACGTGGACGGTGGCGAGCGTGTGAAGAATATCGACAACTACATCGTCAGGGGTGTGCTGTGGCAGGCCTTCACGGCCGATCAGCCGGTGGCGCTGCTGATCGACGAAATCGACAAGGCCGACATTGAGTTCCCGAACGACTTGCTGCGCGAAATCGACCGCATGGAGTTCTACTGCTACGAGACGCGCGAACTGATCCGGGCCAAGCACCGCCCGCTGGTGTTCATCACCTCGAACAACGAGAAGGAACTGCCCGACGCCTTCCTGCGCCGCTGCTTCTTCCACTACATCAAGTTCCCCGACGCGGACACCATGCGGCAGATCGTGGACGTGCATTTCCCCGAACTCAAGAAGGAACTGCTGACGGCAGCGATGAAGACCTTCTACGACGTGCGCAACCTGCCCGGCCTGAAGAAAAAGCCCAGCACGTCCGAGCTGCTCGACTGGCTCAAACTGCTGCTGGCCGAAGACATTCCGCTCGAAGCGCTGCAAAGCGCCGACACCAAGGTCGCAGTACCGCCGCTGGTGGGCGCACTGCTCAAGAACGAGCAAGACGTGACCTTGTTCGAGAAGCTGGTGTTCATGAACCAGCGCAACCGCTGAAGCCGGAGCGCCCGGCCGTGAGTCATCCGTTGCTGGTGGAAGGCGTCTCGGACGCCATCGGGTTTGTCGGCGGGGCACTCGCCGGCTTCTGGCTGGCCAGACTGTTCGGCCTCGACGTGTTCGCGGCAGGCTACGGCACGGCCAGCATCGCCGGCATCGTGTTGGTCGGCCTGGGCGGAGGCCTGGGGCTGCAGGGTGCGCGACGCTGGCGGGCGGCACAACGGGCCAAGTCCGCCAAGAACAAGTCTGCGCCATGAGTTTCGTGGAGCCCATCACGCTGTCGGAGCGCGGCGTCACGCTGGAGCCGCTGACGCTGGCGCACGAAGCCGGCCTGCAGGCTGCCGCCGCTGACGGCGCCTTGTGGAATCTGCGCATTACCTCGGTGCCCGCGCCGCAGGAAACCCGTGCCTACATTGACACCGCACTGGCCATGCGCGAGGCCGGCCACCGCTTTGCCTTTGCCGTGCTGGACACCGCTACGGGGCAGGTGCTTGGCTCCACCAGTTACCACGACATCGTGCCAGCTGTACAGCGGCTGGAGATTGGCTACACCTGGTACGCACAGCAGGTGCAGCGCACCCACGTCAACACGACCTGCAAACTCCTGCTGATGCGCCATGCGTTCGAGACGCTGGGCTGCGCCGTGGTGGGCTGGCGCACCGACAACTTCAACTTCGCCTCGCAGCGCGCCATCGAGCGCCTGGGCGCAAAGAAGGACGGCGTGCTCCGCGGCCACGCCCTGCGCCGCGACGGCACCATCCGCGACACGGTGATGTACAGCCTGCGCAGCGGCGAGTGGCCAGAAGTGAAGGCACAACTGCTGCATGCGCTGAACAAGCCGCGCGGCTAAACCCACCTCCGCACCAACACCATGCTGCTCGACTTCTTCTACACCCTGCGCGCGGCCAAGCTGCCGGTTTCCGTCAAGGAATACCTGATGCTGCTCGAAGCACTGCAAAAAGGCGTGGTCGGGCCGCAGTCGGCACCCGCCGGCAGCGATGAGGATGGCGTGGGTTACCAGGTGGACGACTTCTACTTCCTGAGCCGCACCACGCTGGTCAAGGACGAGAAGCACTACGACAAGTTCGACCGCGCCTTTGCCGCCTACTTCAAGGGCATTGAGCTGGTGACCGACTTCACCAAGGACATCCCGCTGGACTGGCTGCGCCAGACCCTGGAGAAATACCTGAGCCCCGAAGAAAAGGCCAAGATCGAGAAGATGGGCTGGGACGAGCTCATGGAGACGCTCAAGAAGCGTTTCGAGGAGCAGAAAGAGCGCCACGAAGGCGGCAGCAAATGGATCGGCACTGGCGGCACCTCGCCCTTTGGCGCCTACGGCTCCAACCCGCAGGGCATCCGCATCGGCCAGGACAAGAGCCGCAACCGCAGCGCGGTCAAGGTCTGGGACCAGCGCGCCTACAAGGATTACGACGACACGCAGGAGCTGGGCACGCGCAACATCAAGGTGGCGCTGCGCCGCCTGCGCAAGTTCGCACGCGAAGGCTCGGCCGAAGAGCTGGATCTGCCCGACACCATCCGCTCCACCGCCGCGAACGCCGGCTGGCTGGACATCAAGATGGTGCCTGAGCGGCACAACAACGTGAAGGTGCTGCTGCTGATGGACGTGGGCGGCACCATGGACGACCACATCGCGCGGGTGGAAGAAATGTTTTCGGCGGCCAAGGCCGAATTCAAGCACCTGGAGTTTTATTACTTCCACAACTGTGTCTATGACTTCATGTGGAAGAACAACCGCCGCCGCTTCGCCGAGAAGTTCCCGACCTGGGACATCATCCGCAAGTACAACAAGGACTACAAGCTGATCTTCATCGGCGACGCGACGATGAGCCCCTACGAGATCCTGCAGCCCGGCGGCAGCGTGGAATACAACAACGAGGAAGCCGGCGCCGAATGGATCCAGCGCCTCACCCACGCCTTCCCCAAATTCGCCTGGATCAACCCCGAGCCGCAAGGTGTCTGGCAGTACCGGCAAAGCATCGCCGTGATCCAGCAACTCGTCGGCCAGCGCATGTACCCGCTGACGCTCAAGGGGCTGGAGGATGCGATGCGAATGCTGAGCAAATAGGCCCTGCCGGCCAGCACCTCTGCGAGCAGGCGGCCCAGCCGCGCTATCCGGCGTGGCGCCGCGCCTGCATTTCGGCGCCGATGCGCGCCAGGCCAGCGTCGTCGAAACACGCACGCGCCGCGGGATAGACCAGTTCTTCTTCCGTCGCGATATGCGCGGCATACCCGCCAATGAAGTCTGCCGCAAGCCGGCGGGTGGCACCGTCAATGGCCGGCGCGGCGGCATCATCCCGCCACAGCACCAGGGCACCGCGCAGTTGCGCCCAGTACATGGCCATGCGCTCGTGGTCGCCCTGCAACGCGGCAATTGCAGCACGCAGTTTCACATCCGTCCTGCCCGCCAGTGCGGGAAAGACGTGCAACTCCTCGTCCTCGTGGTGAAGCGGGGCCGCAATATCGAAATAACGCAGCACGTCGGCTGCGGCCGAGCGGGAAGATGTGTCGTGTCCGTTGGTGTCAATGTGCGCCATCAGCCGGCGCAGCAGGTCCAGCGTGCGGTTGACACGTTCGTGGCAAGCCTCCAGCATCTCGAAAGGTTGCTCGAAACCGACCGCTGGCGCGCCGAAGCCCGGCAATGACGTGGAATGTCCCATGGTGTTTCACAAGGCAAAAGGGGCATTGTGCGTCGGCTGTTAAATTGCCTTCCTTTGTTGTGGAAAAAATAGCCATGGATATCTCGAGTTTTGATGATTTGCTGGCCGCCGCCCTCCAGCAGCCCCAGCCGCAACGCCTGCTGTTCGCATTTGCCCATGCCGAACTTCCCGAAGACGCCACGGCCGAACAGCGTGCAGCCTTTGAGGCCGGACACGGTGGCGCACTGGTGCCCGCCGTGTGCGTGGACAAGACGCTGGAGGAACTGACCACATTTGAAGCGTTTATCGAGGAATCACGCGGTTTCAGCCTGGACTGGGTCATCGTGTTTGCCGCCAGCCTGTCGGGCCGCGACGGCCAGCTGCCCAGCGCCGCCGAAGCCGAAGCGCCCTTGCAGAAGATGGTGGCATCGATCAAGGCAGGCAACATTGACGCCTTCATCCCCTTCAACCGGCAGGGGGAGCCGGTACGACTGGGTTGAGGACGCAACACGGAGCCGCCGCATGATCCGGTGTCGGGCCGCCGAGTGGAAGAAGCGTGCCGTTTTGACGCTGCTGTTGGGGATGGCCATCACGCAGCTGGGTGCGCAACCCTTGCCAGAGGGCACGAATGCCGCCCGGGCGGCGTTTGTGCTGGAGATCCAGGCCCCGGATGAAGTCCGCGACCTGTTGCAGCGGCACCTTGAACTGCAGCGCTACCGTGCACTGACGGACCTCGAAGACAGCGAACTGGCACGGTTGCTCACAGCCGCACAACAAAACGCCCGGGACCTGCTGGCGACCCTGGGTTATTTCGTGCCCGACATCAGGCTGGCGCAGACCCCTGCAGAAGCCGACGGCGCGACCCCTCGGCGCGTGACTCTCACCATCGATCCCGGCGTACCCAGCCGGATCACCGAGGTCGGGATCGATTTCACCGGCCCCATTGCCGACGATGCCGCGACGCTGCCGCAGCGCACGCTGGTGCAGGCCCATTGGCCCTTGCGTACGGGCATGCGCTTCACCCAGGCAGGCTGGGATGCGGCCAAGCAGCAGGCGCTGCGCGACCTGACCGCAACCCGCTACCCCGCAGGCAGCCTGCGGGCCAGCCTGGCAGACATTGACCCGGAAACCCACAGTGCCAGCTTGCGCCTGACGCTGGACTCCGGCCCGGCCTACCGGCTGGGACCGGTCACCGTCAGCGGCCTGGAGCGCCATGACGCCAGCCTGGTCACCCGACTCGCCCGCCTTGCGCAAGGTGCGGAATACGACAGCACCCGGTTGCTCGAAGCCCAGCAGCGGGTGGCGGACAGCGGCTATTTCGACTCGGTCTTCATCGCCCTGGACACCTCTGGCGACCCTGCCGCCGCGCCGGTGCGGGTACAGGTGCGCGAGGCCAAACTGCAGAAGCTGGTGCTCGGCGTGGGCGCCAGCACCGACAGCGGCGCCCGGCTCTCGGCCGAGCACACCCACCACAAGCTCCCGGTGATCGGATGGCGCGCCTTGTCCAAACTCTCTTTCGACCGGGACCACAAATTGCTGGGCACGGAACTGACCGCGCCGCCTGACGAAAACCAGTGGCGCTGGGTGACCTCGGCCCTGTTGCAGCAGCAGCACGACGGCAGTTTTGACGTGACCAGCCAGCGCCTGCGCGTCGGCCGGACCCAGGCCGGCGAGCGCATCGACCGCACGTACTACCTGCAACTTGACCGCGCGCGCAGTGCGGGCGTGGGGGCGCCTGAAACCGCCAATGCGGTGAGTGCCAACTACGCCTGGACGCAGCGCAACTTCGACACCCTGCCCTTTCCGTCCCGGGGGTACGGCCTGGGCGTGGAGTTGGGCGGCGGCATGACGCTGGGCAGTGACCGGCAGCCCTTCGCGCGGGCCGTGACGCGGTGGCTGGGTTTCTGGCCGCTCGGCCTCGGGGACGCCGTCTCGCACGGTGCCGCAAGGCCCGGCCGGATCGCTGCGCGTGTGGAAGCCGGGGCGGTCGTGTCCAGGGCCAGCGCCACATTGCCCAGCACGCAACGCTTCCTGACGGGTGGCGACAACACGGTGCGCGGCTACGCCTACCGCGACATTGGCGTCACCCTTCCCGGCGGGGCCATCGCAGCCGGTCGTTACCTGGCCGTGGGCAGCCTGGAGTGGCAACGCCCCATCGCCAACAGCGGGCGCTTCGCGGACTGGGAAACCACCCTGTTCATCGACGCTGGCGCCGTGGCGGACACCCCCGCCGCCTTGCGCGCCAAGGTGGGCGTTGGCGTGGGCGCGCGCTGGAAAAGCCCGGTGGGGCCGCTGCAGATGGACCTGGCCTATGGCGTGGCAGTCAAACGCCTGCGGCTGCATCTGAACGTGGGTTTCAGTTTCTGATGCGCTGGCGCACGCTCCCCCTCGCCCTGCTCACCACTGTCCTGCTGGCGATGTTGGGCGGGGTGCTGGTGCTGGCGCTCTGGTCGGGCGCCGACGGCTCGCTGGCGACGACGCTGGACCTTGCCGCGCGCCACCTGCCCGCCGGCCAGACCCTGGAGGTCAAGGACGTCAGCGGCACCCTGCGGGGCGGCGGGCGCATTGGCTGGCTGCGCTGGCAGCGGGCGGGCCTGCGCGTCGAAGCCCGGGACACCGAGCTGGCCTGGACGCTGCGCGGGCTGATCGATGGACAGCTTCGGCTGAGCCGGCTGCACGTGCGCCACTTGCGCCTGGACGACGAGCGCCCGTCAAGCCCCGCCGTCGCCCCCACCGACTTGCGCTTGCCACTGCAGGTAGACACGCCGTTTGCGGTCCAGACGCTCGAGTGGAATGGTTCGGCCGCATTGCAGCTGAAAGAGCTGTCTGGAAAGTATGTTTTTAATAGCAAAGAACATCGATTACACGATGGGAACGTGCATATTTCTTCAGGAAAATACCAATTCAGCGGCATTTTGCAGGCCCAGCGCCCGCTGGCGCTGTCGGTGGAGATCCGGGGCGAGGTGCCCGGCACCATGCCGGGCAGCCGCCAGATGCTGACCGTGCTGGCCAGCGCGTCGGTGCGCGGCCAGCTCGCGGGGGACGATGCCACCTTGGCAGTGGAAGCCCGGCTCCAGCCCCGGAACCCTGCGGCGGCCACGGGCCGCATCCCGCAAGCCCTCACGGCAACGGTAAGCCAGGCCATGCAGGCGACCGTCTCAGCCCGCATCCAGCCCTGGCAGACGCAGCCTATTGCCAGCGGCCACGCCGCCTGGCAGGCCCTGGATCTCGCCGCGCTCTGGCCGCAGGCGCCCGTCACACAACTCAAGGGACAGGTCACGGTGACACCGGAGGCGGCCCACTGGCGGGCGCAAGGTCAGCTGACCAATGCCCTCAGCGGACCATGGGACCGCCAACGGCTGCCGGTCGAGCACCTGGAGGCCCGGGCGACCTACGCAGGTGGGCACTGGGTAATCGAATCGCTGCGGGCCAAGGCGGCGGGCGGGTGGATCCAGGCCCAGGGGCAGATGGAAGACACATCGCGGACCCTCCCGTCTCCCCGGACAGGCGCCCCCGTCGCGCCGGCCTGGGAGGGCCGCGCCACCTTTCAGGGTATCAACCCGGCCGCGGTGGATGCACGCCTCGCTGCAGCGGCCCTGGAGGGCGAACTGAGCGCACGCCGCACGCCGCAGGGTCTGCTGTTCAAGACTCTTTTCAAGCCCTCCAGCCAACCCGCCGGAATGTCCGGACGCGCTTCCCCCATGGACCGACTGCGCCTGCAAACCATCCGTGCAGAAGGCCGCTGGAACAATCCGGCGCTGGTGCTGGACATGCTGCAGCTTGAAACCGATGACGCGCAATTGAAGGGGCGCGGGAGTTTCAATGCCTCCAGCCAGGCCTTCACTGGCCAGCTGAACTTGACCCTGCCCGGTGCCGAGGCCGCGCTGGATGGACAGCTCAGCCACGCCAGCGGCCAGGGGGACCTGCGCGGGCGCGTGGCCGATGCAGGACTCGCTTCGCGCTGGCTGTCTCGGTGGCCGGGCATGGCGCCGGTGCTGGCGCACACGGCACTGCAGGGAACGGGCGAGTTCAAGGCACATTGGCAAGGTGGCTGGCAGCAGCAGGGGAAGGCGCTGCAGATCGATGCCTCGCTGCACCTGCCCGGTCTGACGTTGCTTGCGAACGGCGCATCGCCGCAGCAGGCCTGGCGCATCAGCGATCTGCAGGCGGAGATGCGCGGATCGCTGTCCGCGCTGCACCTGAGCGCCCGCACCCGGGCGGAGACAGGCACCCGCCGCTTCAGTCTGCAGGCGCAAGCCCGGGGTGGCCGCCGCGATGACGGCGCGTGGCAAGCCAGCGTGGACAGCGCCCGGCTTGACGCACAGGACAGCCTGCAGCCCGGCACCTGGACACTGCAACTCGCGCCCGGCGTGGCCGTTGACTGGCAGCCTGCGGCCAGCGGCAGCGCGCTGGAGGTCTCGGCGGGTCAGGCCAGCCTGACCGGGCCGGCGCCCGGTACCGCCCGGCTGGATTGGCAGCCCCTGCGCATGGCGCGCCGGGAGGTGGGCACCACAGACTGGCGCAGCCAGGGGCAGATCAAGGCCCTGCCCTTTGGCTGGCTGGCCCTGCTGGGCGGCGCGCAGATCGCCAATCTGGGCCTGCGCGGCGACATGCTGCTGGGCGGGCAATGGGAGGTGGTGGCAGGCGAGCGCCTGCGGCTGCGCGCGTCACTGGCGCGCACAAGTGGCGACCTCAGCCTGCAAAGCGAGGACGGCAGCGCCAGTCCGCTGGGCGCCGGCGTGCGCGAGGCCAGCCTGGCCCTGTCCGCCGACGGCGACGCGCTGACCGCCACACTGCGCTGGGACAGCGCGCGCGCCGGGCAGGCCCAGGCCACGCTCAACACCCGGCTGCAGCCACAAGACGGCGGCTGGTCGTGGCCGGCAGATACCCCGGTCACCGGCAGCGTGCGGGCGCAACTGCCGCGGGTGGGCGTCTGGTCGGTACTGGCGCCGCCCGGCTGGCGCCTGCGCGGCACGCTGGACGCCGATGCCACCCTCAGCGGGACGCGGGCCGCGCCGCAGTGGTCTGGCACGCTGCGGGCCGACGACCTGGCCGTGCGCTCGGTGGTGGACGGCATCGAGTTCAGCCAGGGCACGCTGCGCGCCAGCCTCAACGGCCAGCGGCTTGACATCGACGCCTTCAGCATCAAAGGGGCCAGCGGCGCGGGTGGCACCGGCGGTCTGCTGACCTTGAAGGGGTTCGTACTGTGGCCGCCCGCGCCGGACAGCACCACCGCACCCGCAGCGAACGCAATAACACGCCTCCACATGGAACTCGACCCCGAGCCGCAAGCCTTGCGCGTGAGAGCGCGCGCCGACCCCCGACTGCCCCAGTCCGGCAAGCACTCCGCCCCACAGACCGACCCGCGCCTGGTCCTGCGGGGCACGCTCAAGGCCGACCAGGCGCTGTTTGTCCTGCCGGAAGACACGGCGCCCACGCTGGGTGAGGATGTCGTGGTCAGGGGCCGCAGCCGACCGTCTGCCGACATGGCGCAAGCCCCCAGTCCGCTGCCCGCTGCGCCGACGGCTGGCGTGCGCGTGACGCCCGACATCGCTGTCACGCTGGACCTGGGGCCGGATTTTCGCCTGCGCGGGCGCGGTCTGGTCACGCGGCTGGCCAGCCAGCTGGCCTTGAGCAGCAACACCCCAGGCGCGCTGCAGCCCCGGCTGGTCGGCGACATCCGCACCATGCGCGGTACCTACAAGGCCTACGGCCAGCAGCTCGACATCGAAGAGGGCGTGCTGCGTTTCTCCGGTCCCTTTGACAACCCCGCCCTGGATGTGCGCGCCGTGCGCCCCAACCTGACGCAGCGGGTAGGCGTGCAGATCACAGGCACCGCTCTATCACCGCGCGTGCGCCTGTTCTCAGAACCAGAACTTCCCGACGCAGAGAAGCTGGCCTGGCTGGTGCTGGGCCGCAGCGCCGCCAATGGCGGTGCGGAGTCCGCCGTGTTGCAGCAGGCCGCACTGGCCCTGCTGGGCGGCAACGGCAAGGGACTTTCCGGCGGCCTTGCCGACGCACTGGGCCTGGATGAACTGTCCGTACGCGGCGCCACCAGTGCCACCGACGGCACCACGGCCACCGGTGCCACGGTCACGCTGGGCAAGCGCCTGTCACAAGACTTTTATGTCGCCTACGAGCGCAGTCTGGCGGGCACGATGGGCACGTTCTACATCTTTTATGACCTGTCACGGCGCTTCACCCTGCGCGCCCAGACCGGGGAACACAGCGCGGTAGACCTGATCTTTACCCTGCGTTATGACTGAAAGAACGCGCGTCAAAAAAACCGCTCCCAGCCCTGAATAACCGCCCATCCACCGCTCTTACAATAGCGCCCAGTGCCGCCGTAGTTCAATGGATAGAACGGGGACCTCCTAAGTCTCAGATACAGGTTCGATTCCTGTCGGTGGTACCAAACTTGAAAGGGCCCGAAGGCCCTTTTTTCATGCTCCAACGCCGGATTCATCAGGCCGCATACCCGGGATTCGGCAGTCCGCCCGTGATCTTCGGCGTATTGAGTTTGCGCGCGGACACTTTGCCACCACGGGCCTTGAGCCAGGTCTCCACCACGTCCCACACCATCGGGTTGCCGGCGGACTTGGCTTCCTCGGCGACCGGCGCCCAACCGGCCACCTTGTATTTCTTGCCGGCTTCGATCGGCTTGCCATGCAGGCGCATGTTGTCGATCCGTTTGCCCATGCCTGCCAGCGGATTGCAGCTGTATTGCAGGCCACCCACACGCACCATGTCGCCGCCCTGCTGGTAATAAGGGTCCGGATTGAACAAGTTGTCGCAGACGTCTTCCAGGACCGTCTTGAGGGTCTCGCCGGTCATTTCAGTCACGGTTGCGTAGGAATACGTGGTGGCGGTCATGTCCATCAGCCATTCGCGCGTGATGGCCTGGCCTGGCAACAGCGTCGTGCCCCAGCGGAAGCCCGGCGAGAAGGCAATGTCCGCCCCCTGCACTTCCATCAATGCGTCCACCAGCAACTGGTCGCCGGTGCCATTGAAGTTGCCCCGGCGGTACAGCGTGCCTTCCGTCAAGGCAAGCTTCTCGGCCAGCCTGGCCTCGTAAGGTCCGCGGATCTTGCTGATCAGCGCGTCCATCTCCCGGTCCGCTGGCAGCATGTTGGCAAACACAGGCAACAGCTTGTAGCGGAAGGCCGATACTTTCTTGTCCTTCACGTCGAAGTCCAGCACCGCCAGAAACTTGCTGTTGGAGCCGGCGTTGGTCACGATGGTCTGGCCACCCTTGTTGCTCACAATACTCGCCACCGGCATGCCGTCATGCGTATGGCCGCCCATGATGGCGTCAATGCCACTGACGCGGCTGGCCATCTTCAGGTCCACGTCCATGCCGTTGTGGCTCAGCACGACGACAACCTGCGCGCCCTTGCCCCGGGCCTCGTCCACCATCTTCTGCATGTTGTCGTCCTGGATGCCAAAGGCCCAGTCGGCCACCATGTAGCGCGGGTTCGCGATCGGGGTGTAGGGGAAGGCCTGGCCAATGATGGCGCAGGGCACGCCGTTGATTTCGCGGATCACATAGGGCTTGAACACCGGGTCGCCGAAGTCGTTGGTCTTGACGTTTTGCGCAACAAAATCGACCTTGCCCTTGAAGTCTTTCTCGATGATTTCCTTCACGCGCTCCATGCCCAGCGTGAATTCCCAGTGGCCGGTCATGACGTCCACGCCCAGCAACTTGCAGGCATCGACCATGTCCTGGCCGTTGGTCCACAAGGACGTGCCAGACCCCTGCCAGGTATCCCCGCCATCCAGCAACAGCGCGCCGGGACGGCTGGCCTTCATGCGCTTGACGAGCGTCGCCAAGTGCGCAAAGCCGCCGACCTTGCCATAGCGGCGGGCGGCCTTCTCATAGTCAAGGTAACTCAGTGCATGGGCCTCGGCGGTACCGGGGCGCACCTTGGCAACCTGAAGCAGGTGCTCGCCCACCAGGTGCGGCAGATTGCCCTTCATCGACCCGATGCCCAGATTGATGCTGGGCTCCCGGAAATGGATGGGCTTGAGCTGCGCATGGCAGTCGGTCATGTGCAGGAACGACACATTGCCGAATTTCGGAATATCGTAGAGACCATTGGACGCGGTCGCAGCATCCGCCTCGGCGTAGGCGCCCAGCCCCATGCCGGCCATGGTGCCCGCACCCAGCACCTGGAAAAACTCGCGCTTGTTTAAATTCATGTTTCTGCAATCACTGAATTAATGGGTGAAAGAAAACCCGGATCAACCGGGTTTCCAGTCTGCTTACTGATTGACCGGTGATTTGGGATCCAGCAACAGGGCCACAATATGCGCCACCTGTGCTTCGGTCAGAATGCCCAAGTGGCCCGCGCGCGGCATGTTGGAACAGGCGTTGTAGGCCTTGGCGTTCCAGATCTTGCCCCAGGTGTACTCGACCATCGCCCTGGCACCCGGACTCGCTGGATCAGTGACCCCACGCAGCTTGCCGAAGTTGTAGAGGCTCGGCCCGATCGTGCCGAAGGAAATCTCCTTCTTGTCGATCTGGTGGCAGTTGTAGCAATTGCCGCCGTTGGGCGTGGTGGCCGTATCGGTCCAGGTCAGCCCCCGGCCGCTCTGGGCCAGCTTCTCGCCTTCTTTCCAGTCCCCCAGAAATTTGCCGCCTGCCGGCCAGTGGATGGTCTTGAGGTTGGCGGCTTCGATAGCTTTGGAGACCTTCTCCTCCAGGGGTTTGCCAGCCACATCGGCCGCACTGCAAGCCCGGTTGGTCTCGTCGGTGTCGAGCACGGAGGCCTTGACGATGCCCTCATCCCGGAAGGACGCCTTGACGATATTTGCCGTCAACTTGTCGATATCGACAGTGCCGGAATCCGTTGCGCACCCGGCCAGAGCGGCGGCGGCAACGAGCAGGGACAACGTGATCTTGTGCTTGGTTTTCATGTCGTTTCTCCCGATCGATCAGCGTTTGATGGCAGGCGCCACCGATGCGGAGCCGTGGCTGTTGACACCCAGGTACACCCCCAGTGCGACGGTCGCGTCGCTGGCAAAACCGGGGTAGGGAAAGCGCTGCTGCCGGTAGCAATCGTTCAGCCGCTGCTGCATGGCCCACATCTGGCCGTTGGACACCCGGTAGGCCGGCCAGGCGGCAAAGCCCACGCCATCACCCGGGTTCCTGGTCAGGTTGGGCAGGTCCTGCAGGCGGATGCGGGTGTTGTCCTGACCATGGCAGGAAGCACAGGAAAAATCATGGGGCCCGCCGCGCTGGAAAAACAGGCGGAGAACAGCAAAGTTCTGCTCTGATACAGAAATACAATGCAAAATGACCCGAAGGCGCTACTGGTCGACAGACCAGTGGCGCCTTTTTGCCGCCACCCCTCCGAAATCAATCAGTATTTTGGATCAATCCATCAGAATATTATATTTCCTTTCTTGAATGATCTTCGTCACAACTTCCGACGACATTTGACGTCCTCGCCGAAGGGGCAGTCAGGGATAAAGAGGTTGCCGACGAGGAAGAGGTAAAGCCGACAGGCTTGCCCGCCCCCTTGCTGGAAAACTCGCCTGTTCGGCGTGTCATACAGGGAGGGTTACGGAATGGCTTTTGACAACACCAAGCTTGGCGCGCGGCTGACGCTGCTGGGCGGCCTGTCCAGCGCGGCGCTGATGGCATCAGGCGCGCCGGTTATGGCGCAGGGCACCACCGAT
>ERZ1034363.988-NODE-988-length-17348-cov-6.265821_pt1 | contig 17348 bp, 16 predicted proteins | sample MGYA00520616_ERZ1034363 | MGnify/ENA primary metagenome ERZ1034363 (study PRJEB33736, sample SAMEA104284506) | Azolla filiculoides | biome: Urban; feature: Water surface; material: Ditch water | place: Netherlands | collected 2015-10-28 | depth 0-0.1 m ...
TTTTTTTTAATTATAGGAAAAGTTTATTTTTGATGCGGTTATATGCGATTAAAAGTCGTGTTTTCCTATGATTACGATAATCAAATTTGTAAGGTATTTTTATGAATAAATGGGCTTATGGCATTTTTACGTTAACGCTTAGTCAACTGGTTTTTGCCCAAGACGAACCTCAAGATTTAGGCGTGATGAATATCGTCGGTACATCACCTATGGGCGGTGGTATTGAAGCGGACAAATTGCCAACAAACGTGCAAACCGTCAACGCAGATCAACTTGAAAAAGCACAAACCATTTCACTTTCTGATTATATCAATCGCTATTTAGGCAGTGCGCACGTCAACGAAGCACAAAATAATCCACTGCAACCCGATATTCATTATCGTGGCTTTGTCGCGTCACCGCTAATGGGGTTGCCGCAAGGTTTATCAACCTATGTCAATGGCGTGCGTTTTAACGAACCGTTTGGCGATACCGTGAATTGGGATTTAATTCCGCAAGGTGCCATTGATTCCATGGCGTTGTATTCATCTAATCCAGTCTATGGTCTAAATACCTTAGGTGGCGCGATTGCGGTCAAAACAAAAACGGGGTTTTCTTCACCTAAACACCAACTTGAAGTATATGGTGGGTCATGGGATAGACATTCCGAAGAATTAACCAGTGGTTGGAATAATGGTACATGGGGTTATTTCATTGATTTGAACCATTTTGAGGAAGCGGGTTGGCGAGATTTTTCACCTACTAAAGCGGATCGTGCATTTGGAACATTGAGTTGGCGAGGAGATAAAGGCTCTCTTGATCTCACTTTGGGCGGCAACGATAACAATATGCGTGGTAATGGTGCAACGCCTATTCAATTACTCAATGAAAACCGCAAAGCAATTTTTACTCACCCCGATCAAACTGTGACAAGGATGTTTTTCTCTGAACTGTCTGGTAGTTATGACTTAACTAATAACATCGAAGTGAGTGCGAATACCTATTTCCGTCAAAATCGTATGCGTACGTTTAATGGTGATGATAGTGACTATGGACCATGTGAAGATTCGTCATTTTTGTGTGATGATGGCGAGGCAGTTAAAGATGTGAATAATAACTATATTATGTCCGGTTCTAATGTTCTGGGTGCAACACGCAACAGTAGTGCCACTCAAATGCGCGGTAAAGGAGGCACACTGCAAACTGCTTTTACGGGTGATTTATTCAAACATCAAAATAATTTAACCGTAGGGACCAGCTATGATGTGTCGCAAATTCATTTTGCTTCCAATACTGAGTTGGGTTCTCTAACGGCAGATAGAGGTACGGTAGGAAGTGGATTTTACGTTGACGAATCGAAAGTGCGTTTACATGCAGGAACAGAAATGGTGGGTGTATTCTTAACGGATACATTTTCCATTACCGATAAACTCGCTGCAACGGTCGCAGGACGCTACAATCACATTGTGGTTGATATGAAAGATAAGTATATCAACGATGAGTCAGGGAAAAATTTAAATGGCAATCATACTTTTGAACGTCTAAATCCATCCGCAGGGTTGACGTATCAATTGCTTGATAACGTCAATGTATATGGAAATTATGCAGAGTCTTCTCGTGCTCCTACACCAATGGAACTCAGTTGCGCTGATCCTGAAGCACCTTGTAAATTACCCAATTCATTTGTCGCTGATCCTCCTTTAAATCAAGTGGTTGCCAAAACATGGGAAGGTGGCGTTCGAGGTAATTTAAATAAATTGGTTGATGGACAATGGAAGTGGAATTTAGGCTTTTTCCATGCGATTAATCATGATGATATTATTTTTCATCGTGCAGGTGAATTGGCTAGTCAAGGGTATTTTAGCAACGTGGGACAAACACGTCGTTATGGTATAGAGTCTGGGACTTCTATTGATAAACAGAGCGTATTAAGTTCGATTGATGACTGGCATTTTTCTACAAATTATACCTATCTCAATGCGCGTTACTTAGATGGATTTGATATTCAAAATCCAAACAACAGTGATGAAATCGCGCGTGTGAACAAAGGAGATAAAATTTCTTCAATTCCCGAACACATGTTCAAAGCGGCAATGAGTGTTGATTTATGGAAAAAAGTCTCTCTAGGCATTAACGGCCAATATAGTGGGCAACAATTTTTTCGAGGTGACGAAGCTAACTTAACTAAGCCGCTGTCAGGGTATTGGGTGTTTAATGGGACAGCCGAATATAAAATTACTAAGAATTTTGCCTTATTTGGCAAGGTAAATAATATTTTTGATGTGCGGTATAATACGTTTGGTGTTTACGGGCAGGCAGATGAAGTATTAGGTGATGAATACAATAGCGGGCGTTTCGTGTCTCCGGGAGCCCCTCGTGCAGGGTGGATTGGGGTACGTCTTAGTATTTAATCAATCAAAATATTATTGTCGCGTCATTTTTAAAAACTTAATTTTTGTGAGAAGTCTATGCAAAAAAATGTACTGATTACTGGCGCGGCAAAACGAATTGGAGCAAGTTGCGCACGATTACTTCACGCGCAAGGCTACAACATTTTTTTGCATTATCAAACGTCCGTCACGCAAGCGACAGAATTAAGCGATGAACTTAACGCGATTCGTCCGCATTCAGCGGCAATCTACGCAGCGGATTTATTGCAAATGCCAGAACTTATCCATCTCGCCAAGCAGGCTCAACTAGAGTGGGGCGGCATTGATGTGCTCATCAATAATGCGTCTAGTTTCTATCCAAACGACGTTGAAAACACGACGCAAGTTCAGTGGGACGAACTTTTGGGCAGCAATTTAAAAGCGCCTTATTTTTTAGCCAGTGAATTATGTTCAACGCTGTCAGCGCGGCAAGGGTGTATTGTGAATATCATTGATATTCACGCAGAGCGCGGGCTAAAAGATTACCCTGTTTACAGCATTGCAAAAGCGGGATTAGCCGCAATGACGAAAATTTTAGCCAAAGAATTTGGTGAAAAAATCCGCGTAAATGGCGTTTCTCCGGGGGCCATTCTTTGGCCAGAAACCGAATTGCTTGACGTTGAAAAACAAGAAATTTTATCGCGTATCGCGCTCAAACGCAGCGGGCAACCCGATGATATTGCGAAAGCAGTTTTATTTCTAGTGCAAGATGCGAACTATATAACGGGTCAAATTTTAAGCGTGGACGGTGGGCGGACGTTATTTTGCTGAAGGTATTTTGGTTTGTTGTAAATGACTTTTATCAAAGTTTTCCCATAATTGACCGTAAGTAATGCCACTTAATGGATGGGTTTCCAAAGGGGAAATTTCGGCTAAAGGTTCAAGCACGAACGCATAACGTTCGATTTCATCACGCGGAATTTGTAAACGGCCATCACTAAGAATTAAATCACCGTATAGAATTAAATCCAAATCGAGTGTTCTCGATGAAAACTTTTGGCTTTCGCGGGTGCGACCGTTATCGAGTTCAATTTGCCGTAGTTGCTTTGCAACGATTTTAACGTCTAAATCGCTTTCAAAACGGACGATGAGGTTGTGAAACACCTCACCCGCAAATCCGACAGGTTCGGACTCGTAAATACTCGATAACACCAGTTCACCAAAGTACGTTTCAAGTGCCTGTAAACTGGCGGGAATATGAATTTCTTTCTCGATATTACTACCGACACTAATATAGCCACGCATAATTTATTTTTCTCCTCGCTCAATAATAATGCCGACATCGCTTGCACCACGAATTGCACCTTTTTTATTTAAGGTAATACGCACCCAAGGTACATGAAATTCATCAAGAATAATAGTGGCTATTTCTGAAATTAAGGTTTCAACCAAGAAAAAATGACTATTTTCAACAAACGAAATAATGCGTTTGGATACAGTTTTATAATTTAATGTGTACGCAATATCATCGGTTTGAGCGGCTTTGCGAATATCAAATGCCATTTCAATATCGAGCAAAATTTTCTGTTTGGTTTCTCTTTCCCAATCATAAATACCAATAATAGTTTCAATTTCCAGCTGGCCTAAAAAAATAATATCCATAGCGATTTTCATGTTGATGTGACGTTGTAAAGTACGGTAAGTATCAAACAAACTGCAATGACATACAAGCATCATAAAATAAAACGAAAATATAAAAAAATCGTTTTACACTAGTCGTACTTTTTTAATTGATTACAAAATTCATACTTTACTTCCATGACGTCAATTACTGTACTTAAACATAAAAACTTAACGTTGTTTGTTATTGCACGATTTCTTGCCACGATTGCTGTGCAAATGCAAAGTGTGGCAGTGGGGTGGCAAATTTATCAAAAGACTGGCAGCACCTTAGATTTAGGCTTGATTGGTCTAGCACAATTTTTACCGTTTGCGATGCTTATTTTGATTGCCGGCCATTTTGCAGACCAGTGGAATCGCCGCTGGATTATGCTGGGCTGCTTTACTATTGAGTTAATATGCGGCGTTTTACTGCTTATTTTTGCACAGCAAGGCTTAACGTCTGTTTTTCCCGTGTTTGCGGTAATGGCGCTTTATGGCGTGGCGCGAGCTTTTATGATGCCTGCTAGTCAAGCCATTTTAGTGGATTTAGTGCCGCGTGAGAGTTTGGCATCTGCCGTTGCACTGAATTCGTTACTCTTTCACATTGCGGTGATTGCCGCGCCTCCACTTGGTGGAGCACTGTATCTATTTGGCGAAGAAGTCGTTTATAGCGTGATTTCTACGCTGTTGTTTTTGGCGGTCATATTCATGTTGCCTATTAAAACAACGGTGATTCCTAATAAACGTGAGCGGATTTCATGGCACGGTGTTTTAGAAGGATTGCGTTTTGTTCGCTCAAAACAAGTGGTTTTAGGGGCATTATCGCTGGATTTACTAGCGGTTTTATTTGGTGGTGCTACGGCGCTTTTGCCTGCTTATGCGCTCGACGTGCTGCATGTTGATTCAGTTGGTTTGGGATTATTGCGAGCAGCGCCGGCATTGGGCGCGGCCTTAACGGGGATTTTACTGGGATTCTTTCCCATCACGCGACGCGTTGGTGCATGGATGTTTACGGGTGTGCTTATTTTTGGTAGCGCAACGGTGTTGTTTGGCATTTCTGACGAATTTTATTTCTCACTTGCTGCTCTTTTTCTTGTCGGTACAGGCGATATGATTAGCGTTTATATTCGTCATCTTCTCGTGCAACTTGAAACGCCTGATGAGATTCGTGGACGTGTTAGTGCAGTCAATTCTGTCTTTATTGGTGCTTCAAATGAGTTAGGCGAGTTTGAATCCGGTATAAGTGCCGCCTTTTTGGGGTTAGTGCCAGCGGTAATTATTGGTGGATGCTTAACAATTGGGGTGACCTTAATTTGTATGATTGTGTTTCCGGTGCTGAGAAAAATGGATCGTTTTGAAACGTAAACGCCTATTTTTATAAGAATAGTCATTTATTTTAAGTGAGTTTTTTACAGCTTTCTAACAAAATGTTAGGCTATACCCCGTGAATAAAAATTATTCACATAAAAATGTGTTTTATTGTTAGATCTTTTCTTTAAATTACGCGATAAAGTCGGTAGTGCAGAGCAGGGATTATACAGCAAACATAGCTTGTTTAATTTTAACTGCTAGGCAATTATTTTTTAAGGAAAAAATTGCTTAGAAATATATTTTTGCAGAGTAGGCGCTGAATTATGGCAAATGACGATAATAATGATAACGCACTTGACAACCTTGGGATGACAAATACGGATCGTGTTTTTCTCGTGTTTTTGTTTGGTGTGGTAATCTTAACAGGGTGGCTTGGCTATCAAGCTTATTTAGAAGGTCATCGCACTGAAACAACAAAAGAAAGCGGTGAAACATGGGCGAAATGGTTGACGACTGCGGGGACTGAACGTTTCAATAAAGATTACTCCCCTAGCGCTTGCGCTCCAACAGATTCTACTTCAAACACGCCACACGTGTGGGGAGATTGTTTGAAAGTAATTACCACAAAGCCAGCGGAATTATCGAATTTAATCAATCCATTTACACATGAGCCGATTGCGATTGTTGCGGCATGTGATAAAGATGAACACACGACCACGGGGCAGATGATACTTGAAAAAGCATTGCCTACTCCACCAGGTTCTGCGGTTCCGTTTGATGTAACGGCACTGACTGATTCAGACGTTATTGATAAAAAATTACAGATCCATATCACAATTTGTGATGGCGGGGATTATCCTATCAAAATTGCAGAAGTTGAGTTTTAAGGAGAATAGCAATGGATGAAAAACAAGATGATATTCGTGGAAAAATTCGGGGGCACGATTATCGTGCTAATATTTCGACGGATTTACCTTTTAGGAAATGGCTTTATAGTTGGTTATTTGACCCCAAAATCGAATTCAATTACCAAAAAGAAGTAGAAAATTGGATTGCGCTGCTTATCGTTGTCAATTTGATGGCATTGCTATTTGAACAAGTACCACAAATATATGAGCCCCACGCTGGTTTATTCCATGTATTTGACGTTTTTTCGGTGATTGTTTTTTCCATCGAGTATTTAACGCGACTTTATGTTGCACCTGAAGATGAAGAATTTAATAGCGATAATAAAAAGGGCTTAGCGTATCTGCGATACATGAAAAGTCCCTTTGCAGTCGTTGACTTTTTATCGGTTGCGCCATTTTATTTGCAAGCCTTTTTGCCTATCGACTTGCGTATGTTGCGATTCTTGCGACTCCTTAGAATTTTAAAAATCTTCCGTGTTTTAATCCCCGCTTATCAAGAATTTGTTATCGCAAACAAAGGCCGTACATTTCGCCAAAAAATGCATGCCTTAGTTTTTCCAAGTGAATACGGTGGCAATTTGCAGGGGCTCTTTGATACCTTTATTGTAGTATGGGTTATTATCTCCGTGGTGTGCGTAGTACTTGAATCGGTGTCGGCTATTGAATACATTCTGCATATCCAATTTATTATTGTTGATGCGATTGCCGTGGCTATTTTTACCATGGAATATTGTATGCGCCTTTATTGCTGCGTTGAAGAACCCGGTTTTGAGCATGCGGTAACGGGGCGTTTTAAGCAAGCGAAATCATCTGCATCCGTAATTGATTTTCTAGCAATTTTGCCTTTCTTCTTAGAAATTTTCTTGCATCACTTAATGGACTTGCGATTCTTGCGGGTTTTCCGATTGATGCGACTTTTAAAATTGACTCGCTACACAGGCGCAACATCAACGCTAACAAAAGTGATCGCACGCGAAATGCCTGTATTGGGCGCTTCGGCCTTTATTATGTTGTTACTGGTTATTTTAACCGCGAGTTTAGGCTATTTGTTTGAGCATGACGCGCAACCTGAAAAATTTGATAACATTCCGCAATCCATCTATTGGGCGGTAATCACGCTAGCGTCTGTTGGTTATGGTGATATTTCACCAATTACAACAGGTGGTCGTATTATGACCATTTTCCTCGCGTTATTGGGGATTGGTATTTTTGCGATTCCAGCGGCGTTATTGTCTTCTGCTTTTACTGATCAACTGCGTATTGAACGTGAAACCTTGACCAATGCACTGTATGAAATGTTAAGTGATGGTATTATTTCCGAAGAAGAAGCGGAAATTATCAACAAAGAAGCCAAGCGACTGCATTTAAGCGAAGAAGACGTTAATCGGCTTATTGATAAAGCAAGGAAAGAACGCGAGCTTAAAGACGATGTATCGGTGTTACCGTTGCATAAAATTGCCGCTACGTCAGAACACGCTGTTGAACATTACCGTGTTTTGATGTCACAAATTCGTATGCTGGGTATTATGACGGATAGAGAAAAATTTGAACATGTAGCTGTACAAAATTCACGGCTAACGCCTGAAGAATTGGCACTTTGGCGGCAGATTCAAAATCATGAGTCTTCGTCAGCCTCGTCATAATAGATTGTCGTATTGTTAAATTAACCCTAAGATACCCATTCGCTTTAGTAGCCAATGGGTATTTTTTATTTGGAGAGATTATCATGTTAGAAAATAAGCAAATTGCCCCCGCATTTTCAGTGGCGAATCAAGAAAATCAACTCATTCAGCTTGCTGATTTTTTTGGTAAAAAAAATGTTGTGCTGTATTTTTACCCTAAAGATGACACACCGGGATGCACCATTGAAGCGAATGACTTTACGCATCTAGCCACTGAATTTGCTGAACATGACACGGTGGTTATTGGCGTGAGTAAAGATTCTTGCGAGAGTCACCGCGCGTTTATCGATAAATATTCACTCAATGTGGTGTTGCTTGCTGATGTGGATGGGCAATTATGCGAAAGTTATGGCGTATGGCGCGAGCGTGAAAAAAATGGTGTAAAAAGTATGGCTATTTTGCGCTCTACTTTTATTATCAATAAGGCGGGCGTACTTGAAAGTGTGATGTATGGTGTCACGCATGAAGGGCACGCGCAAGATGTTTTAGCTCAAATCAAACAGCTTTAAGTTTATGAAATTTCCCTCACTCAATACGCAAATTTTACTCGGTGCTGTTTTTGGTATTTTAATTGGTCTTGCTTTGGTGTCGATTGGTAAAGACAGCACGATCACACAGACGAGTTTATATGCGGCTAATTTAATCGGTACCTTTTTTATTGATTTACTCAAAATGGTACTGATTCCACTCGTTTTTACGTCAATTACCGTTGGTGTGGCGAATTTGCAGGCACATCAACAAATTCATCGTGTATGGATTAGCACATTGAGCTTTTTTGTTTTTTCAATGTCGGTGGCCATTGTGGTTGGCTTGATGGCTAACGCGATATTTCAAACGGGAAAAGGGTTGCATTTGGAGATGTTCCAAAATGCTATGGCCAATTTTGCAGCAAAACAGCAAACGCCATCCGATTTCTTTACCAGTTTTTTACACGGCTTATTTATGAATCCTTTTGCGGCACTTGCGCAAGGGGATGTACTAGCGGTGTTAATTTTTGCTTTATTTTTAGGTGTTGCGTTGGTGGTTGGCGGAGAGCGCTATAAAAATATTTTAGTATTGCTGCAAGAGTTTCTCGACCTTGTCATGCAAATGGTGCGTTGGATTATGACCATTGCCCCTTTTGGTATTATGGCGCTACTCATTAAACTCATGGTGACGCAAGATTTAGCGCTGCTTGGAACACTGGGGAAATTTGCTGCTGTGGTGTCAGGGAGTTTATTATTTCATGGCGTGGTACTGCTACCATTGATTCTTTATTTGGTGACGGGTATGACGCCATGGCGTTTTTGGCGTGGCGCACGAGAAGCGTTGGTCACGGCGTTTGCGACGAGTTCAAGTTCTGCGACGTTGCCAATTACGCTGCGCTGTGTTGAGCATAATTTACACGTACGCAAAGAAATTGCCCAATTTGTCATTCCGCTAGGGGCAACCATTAACATGGACGGCACAGCCCTTTATGAGGCGACGGCTGCATTATTTGTTGCTAATTTAGTTGGAATTGATTTAAATTTAACCCAGCAATTGATTGTCTTTTTCACCGCGATGTTCGCTGCGATTGGTGCACCGGGCATTCCCAGTGCAGGTATGGTAACGATGGTGATGGTATTGCAATCCGTTGGACTGCCTGCAGAAGCCATTGCGATTTTACTGCCTATTGATCGATTGCTCGATACGCTGCGTACTGCGGCAAATGTAGAAGGGGACATGATTGGCAGTTTAGTGGTGCAAAAATTAGTGTATTCAAAAGGGGAGAAACATGATTGATTTTGACTTGATTGAACTGAGTAAAGAAACTGTCGATACAATTCGAATTATTGTATTGATTTTGGTTATTTATGCCGTGCTTGGCGTGGCAAGAATGCGTTAAAAAAGATGGATGATTTAGCTTATCAAAAAATATTGCGTTTACTGCAAATCGAACTGGTTAAACTCCAAAAGTCGATTATTAAACATGACGAAAAAATTTTAATTATTTTTGAAGGACGCGACGCAGGCGGTAAAGATGGTGCAATTAAACGCATTGTTGAGCATTTAAGTCCACGAGAAACACGCGTGGTTGCGCTGGGAAAACCCTCAGACCGAGAATTGAGTTCGTGGTATTTTCAGCGCTACACGACACATTTGCCCTCAGCGCAAGAAATGGTGTTATTTAATCGCAGTTGGTATAACCGCGCTGGGGTTGAGCGTGTCATGAAATTTTGTTCAAAAGCGCAGTATCAAGAGTTTTTAGATACGGTGCCAAGTTATGAGCAAATGCTTGTCAAATCAGGGATTAAATTATTCAAATATTATTTGGATATTGATAAAGACGAACAGTCAAGGCGTTTAACCTCTCGAGAAAATGATCCGCTTAAGCAATGGAAAATCAGTCCAATTGATAAAGAAGCGCAAAAGTATTGGGATGAGTACAGTACAGCAAGAAATACGATGTTTGCACGCACACACCATCTTAGTGCGCCATGGACGGTGGTGTGTGCAAACGATAAAAAAGTAGCGCGATTGAATTTGATTAAAGATTTGCTGTTTCGTCTGGATTATCACGGTAAAGATGAAAATCGTGTTTTGCCCGATACGACAGTCGTCTTTAATTACGAAGAAGACTATATCAAAAATGGCATGATCGCAAAGTAGAGTTAATGTCCTGCGCTTTTCACGTAGTCCATAACGACGGGAATAAAGCGCTGCATGGTGTCAGGTTTCATGCCTAATTGTTGAAACGTTGAAACCGCAGTGAAAACACTGCCTAATGATCCACCAGACGCGCCAGCGAGTTTGCCAGCAAGCCCACCAAGTCCACCACCTAAGCCGCCAAGCGAACCTAGTCCAGATTGCGATTGCAGAGCAGGGACAGCAGATAAGAGTAGGGGGACATCGGGAAGGTTTTGCGACACTTTTTCAAAGGCTTGTGGCGCCATACGTGTTTTAGCCACTTGAAGTAATGCGCCAGTCCCACCCATTGCTTGCGCAGGCGTCACGCCCACACGCTGTACTAATAAATCCGTGAGTTCGTTTGCATGCAGCATTTTTCCTTTGGAAATCAGTTCATCGGGATTATTTAATAATTGCTTATTGTTATCTAAAATTGCCATTTGTTTGGTGGCGAAATTTAAAATATTGGTTAAATCTTCTGCCAAGGCCAAAGTAGGGGTGGCTAAGCAGAGAATAATAGCGATTTTTTTCAAACGTGATCTCATGGTACTGCCTTATGTCAAAGTGAGTGTGGGTAATTTGCAGATTGCATTTCCATTAGGCGCGAGCGCGTGCGTTGAAAATCAAGTTGATTACTGTGTTCAAGGCAAAGCTCGTGAATAGCAACTTGCGCACTGCAAAGTAGCACCACATTATATTCATAAAGCACATCAATTAAAGTAATAAAACGGCGGGTTTCGTTATTTTTATCTTGTGTAAATTGAGGAATATGCGTTAACACCAGATGCGATATATTTTGCACAAGTGCTAAATAGTCTTTTGCACCTTTAGCTTCACCACATAATTGCGCAAATGAGTAAGTCACGCAGGTCGGATGATTAGGCGTATTATTTTCAATTGCTTTTTCGGTTTGTGTATTGAGAGGAAAAAAATAGCGTGTGATGTGATGTTTTTCTTTTGTTAAACGGTAATCTTGTTGACCGAGCAGTTCAATTAAGGCTGTTTTTTCGTGTAGTAGTGCAATGAAGGGCAACACGGAACTGCGCTGTAATCCGTTGGGATACAAACCATCAGGATGGTAATTGGATGTGATGACGATAATCACGCCTTCTGTGAACAGTGCCAAAAATAAACGGCTAAGCAGCATTGCATCAGCAATATCGCTAATGTAGAACTCGTCAAAACAGAGCAGTTGTGTTGTTTGACGGACAGTTTTAGCCAGTTTCGGCAGGGCATTTTGTGCTTGATTTTGATGAATGAACGCATGCACTTCTTGCATAAAAACATGAAAATGCACGCGCCGTTTTTGGGCAAGTTGGCAGCTATCATAAAACCACGTCATCAGCATCGACTTGCCACGGCCTACGTCACCAAACAAATACAGTCCCTGCCATGGACTGACGGTTGGTGATTTCCATTGCCAGCGTTTAATCCGTGCTAGTTTATTGCCATAAGTATGCAGTTCATCAAGTAAGCGCTGCAAATGCGCAATCGCTTCCTGTTGATGCCTATCAAATGTTAATTCATTTTGCACAATCGCTTTTTCATAGCGCGTTAAAAGTGGTTTTTCTTTATCCATTACGTCAGTGCGAAATTTAAAATGCAACCGCAAATCCAATTAAACTATAAATCGAGGGAGTTGTTTTGGTAACGCCACCGCTGACATTAGCAAATAAGGCCAGTCGTTCAATAGGTACCCATTGTGCGCCACCGCCAATAGCTGAGGTCGTTAAGCCGTTAGCGGTATTGGTGTAGCCGTTTACAAATACAGCCACATCGGTGACAATTTCACGTTGAAACGCCCATGAAAGCGCTAATTGATATTGTGATTGCCCTAATTCCGTTTGTTGTGATACAAAACCTAGATTGTATTCGAAATCAATTTCATAGGGTAAGCGTTGATCGAAATTTAAACTCAATGATGGATTGGTTCCGCCTTGAAAAGCACGGCTTGCTAAATTGGTTTGCAGCGCAAACTCAAGCCCAACAGCCGGTAAATTCGACTCCTCATTCGCATCAATAAGATGCCATTTGAAATCAAAAGTTTGGGCGCTCATGCCTGTTGTTTTTTGTGCATCATCGATTACCGTTATGCCGCTAGACATTAAACGCAGTTCTAAATCATCAAATAGGCCATAGCGCAGTAAATAGCCTGCGCTATATTGTGACGGTGAGTTCGCATTTGAGCCACTATAATTAACTGGTGATACCTCAACATAGGCTTGACCTTGCGGTAACGTAAATGCGCTATTAGGGAAATTCGCTAAATCCGCCCCAGCGCTTTTAATGGAAGGCTCAGACTGGGCATAACTGGATGTTTGCGCTAGAAAAAATACAGTCAAAATTGCCACGACTGACGACTTTTTTTGAAGGAAAAGTGAGTGCATAAATAATGTCTTATATCAAAATGGGGGGAGGGGTGTTTTCCAATATGTTATCGCATTCTTTATATAAAACTTTATTTTATTCATTCGCATTTATAAATTCTAAATGAATGTCGATATAATGGGTATGAACAGCAAGAAGTAAAATGTCGTATTTTTTTACTTATTTTTTTTTGATTTATGGAACGTTACCCATTATGTTAAGCAATCTCTCTATTCGCTCACGATTAATTTTGATTATTGGTGCTATGTCGTTATTGTCTGTTGCGTTGAGTGCGCTTGGTTTATTTGGTATTCAATATAGCAATAATAGGTTGCAAACGGTTTATGTTGACCGACTTGTGCCGCTTAAAGATTTAAAAATTATTGCTGATATGTATGCGGTAAACATTGTGGATACGACGCATAAAGTTCGAAATGGCAATATTTCATGGAATGATGCCATGAAAAATGTAGAAGACGCCGAATGGATGATCAATGAAAAATGGACTGCTTATTTATCAACGGTTTTAGTGGAAGATGAAGAAAAATTAGTCGCTCAGATTAAGCCATTATTTGATTCAACTAAAATTAAAATTGATAAATTACAAGACATTCTTCAGCAAAATAATCAAGAAGCCGTTGCTGATTTTTCGATAAATGAATTATATCCCGCCATTGATCCTATTAGTGGTAAATTTGCAGAGCTTATTGATATTCAAATTGTTGTTGCAAAACAAGAGTATGAAGCAGCGCAAGCGCTTTATCATATTATTATCATTGCTTCAATTATTACGTCTTTAGTGGGTTTACTGTCGGGTTTCTTTGTTGGACGTGCCATCATCTTAAGTATTACTCGCTCAGTGGGTAACGCCCAAAAAGTGGCTATGGCGATTGCAGAGGGTGATTTAGGCTCGCGTATTGTCGTGGATTCAAATGACGAAATTAGTGTTTTATTGCATGCAATGCAAATCATGCAAGATAAGTTAAATGGATTGGTTAAAGACATTGAGAAAATTGTATCTGCCGCATTAAAGGGCGATTTTAGTCATAAAATTGATACATCAGATAAAAATGGCTATGCAAAAGATATTTCAGAATCCTTGAATCGACTTTCAGATATTACTAACACGGGATTACATGATGTGATTCGCGTGGCAGATGCGCTTTCAAAAGGCGATCTCAATCAAAAAATCACACAAAATTACAGTGGACTGTTTAGTTTAACGGCAAAAGGGGTCAATACCACCGTTGATGCACTTTCAAAAATTGTGAATGAAATTCAAGGAATGGTTGATGCTGCAGCGAATCGTGGTGAATTCAGCTATAAAATGGATTTACGCGATAAAGTCGGTTACACCAAAACGATTGCTGAATCTTTAAACCGTTTATCCAATGTCACAGATAGTGGATTAAAAGATGTTTTGCGCGTGGCAAATGCACTGGCGCAAGGGGATTTAACGCAAACCATTGATGATGAGTATCCTGGCGTGTTTGGACAAGTAAAGGTAGGTGTCAATACGACGACCGAAAACTTGAAAAACTTAATGTCTGAGATTCAAGAAATTACGCTCATTATTTCATCGGCATCCACTGAAATTGCAGCAGGGAATAATGACTTAGCGCATCGAACAGAAGAGCAAGCGGCAAGTTTAGAAGAAACAGCGTCAAGTATGCAAGAATTAACCTCAACAGTGCAGCACAACAGTGATAATGCAAAAGAGGCGAATAGTTTAGCGTCAGGTGCGACTGAAATTGCTAATAAAGGGGTGTTAGTGGTGGAAGAGGTGGTTAGTACCATGGCAAACATCAATCAATCTTCATTACGCATTGTGGATATTATTTCGGTTATTGATGATATTGCTTTCCAAACTAATATCTTAGCGCTCAACGCAGCGGTAGAGGCTGCTCGTGCGGGTGAGCAAGGTAAAGGGTTTGCAGTGGTGGCAATTGAAGTGCGTAATTTGGCGCAACGTGCTGCAAATGCAGCCGGTGAAATTAAGCGTTTAATTGGCGACTCTGTCGAACGCGTATCCGGTGGCAGTAAGCAAGTAGCCGATGCTGGTCAGACCATGCAAGATATTGTGACGGCAATTCAAGAAATGGCCAATATTATTGCCGATATTACCAGTGCATCTATTGAGCAAAGTACCGGTATTTCACAAGCGGGGCAGGCAATTAGTTCCATGGATGATGTGACGCAGCAAAATGCCGCGTTAGTGGAGCAAATTGCAGCATCATCAGAATCTCTCGAGCAACAAACCAAAAATTTAGCAAATGAATTAGCGTATTTCAAAACAGGAAATATGGATAACACGCGTTATTTAACGCCACAAAGTCCCGCTAAAGTAAAATCAACGCAAGTGAAACCGAGTGCAATTATGACAAAAGCATCTGTTTCTAAAGTGAATGAAAAAGAAGCCATTGCCCTAGTGGGTGATGATTGGGAAGAGTTTTAAAATAAAAGGTTCATTTTTACCAAAAAAACAAAAAGAGAAGCGCTATGATTGAAAATCATGGCGTTTTTTTATGTGTTCAAAAAAAATAGCGTGAGTGACCACTTTAAATAGACAGGCAATAAAAATTGCTTAGCTAGAAAGGGGGAAATAGAAGGGGAATAAATGGAGAAACAACGTTGAAATCTGAGAGGGTTGATATATGGCGTCCCCAAGGGGGTTCGAACCCCTGTTACCGCCGTGAAAGGGCGGTGTCCTAGGCCACTAGACGATGGGGACTAAATATCGTGATGATTTTAGTCAAGCCTAAACTTGAAAAACAGATTGTAAAATAAAATGGCGTCCCCAAGGGGGTTCGAACCCCTGTTACCGCCGTGAAAGGGCGGTGTCCTAGGCCACTAGACGATGGGGACTAGATTTTATTTTATAAATACATTTTGGTGGAGCTAAGCGGAATCGAACCGCTGACCTCAACACTGCCAGTGTTGCGCTCTACCAATTGAGCTATAGCCCCGTATTGAATTACCCATTTTACAGGTTTTACTGTTAATGTCTAGTTTTTGTTAAAAAATGGTTATATTTTTTTGCAAAAAGTATCGTAAAGACGCTATAAAAGTGAATGTAATTCGGGATAGTTTTCAATCAATTGCGCACGGAAATGGTCGATATATTGTGCATCTTGACGTAAATGACGGGCAATATTGACGCGAACTTCACGTAATACGCGCATTGGGCGACTGGTGAGAAAAACAAGTTTATCGGCTAACGCAATCGCTTCACGCAAATCATGGGTGACAAATAGCACCGTATGCGGTCGTTGTTGCCAGAGATTTTCGAGCAATAAACGCACTTCTCTTGCCATGGGTGCATCGAGTGATACAAAGGGCTCGTCCATCAGTAGTAAATTGGGGTCAATGGCAAATGCGCGAATAATAGACACACGCCGCCGCATACCTTCAGAGAGTTGCTTAGGATAGGCCTCTGCGTAAGCAGTTAATTGCATAAAATCGAGAAGGCACTCAACGTGTGCTTTTTGATTGTCTGTTTGTGAGGTAAAAACCAGTTCAATATTTTCACGAACCGTTCGCCAGGGTAGTAAACAAGGTTGCTGAAAAACATAGCCAATTTTAGGTGATTGTGCGGTATTGCTTAAACGAATATCGCCGACATAATTTGCATCAAGTCCCGCGATGCTGTTGAGTAGTGTCGTTTTTCCACAGCCCGATTGCCCAACTAGGCAGACAAATTCCCCCGCACCTAACGTGAGCGAAAAATTTTCAATAGTGGGTGTTTGCGCCCCATGATGGGTTTTGTTGTGGATTTCAATAGTCACGTCTGTCATAAGCGCCAACGTTTTGCGGTGGTGTCAATGGGTTTAAGCACAACAAATTCAATGAGTTGAATGACGCCAACAAAGGCAATGGTATAAGCCAAAATACTTGCAATATCAAACCATTGGAAAAATAAATGCAGTTGATAGCCCATGCCATTACTGCGGCCAAGTAATTCAACCATTAAAATAATTTTCCAAATTAGTGCAATGCCCGAACGTGTTGCGCTCATTAAAAAGGGATGAAGTTGTGGCAAAATAACGTGTTTTAGCGTTTTGAATTGACTGAATTGATAACTTTTTGCCATATTCAGTAAATCTTTATCCAATGCGCGAGTGCCTTCACGTAAGGTGACAATCACGTTAGGCACTTTATTGATGACAACGGCCAAAATCGCTGCAGACTCACTGAGTCCAAACCAAACGTAGCATAAAATAATCGTCACTAACGCTGGCACATTAAGGAAAATAACGAGCCAGTGATCAAAAAACGCATTGAGCTTTTCATTTCTGCCTAACGCAACACCAATAATGCCACCTATACTCATTGATATAATAAAACTCACCAGTAAACGCAGTAGTGTTACGCCTAAATGATAGGGCAACTCACCGCTTTGACAATGGGCAACAAACACCTGA